>ERZ791903.119-NODE-119-length-125336-cov-12.951078_pt1 | contig 125336 bp, 83 predicted proteins | sample MGYA00510148_ERZ791903 | MGnify/ENA primary metagenome ERZ791903 (study PRJEB30046, sample SAMN00792080) | human gut metagenome | study: EMG produced TPA metagenomics assembly of the A metagenome-wide association study of gut microbiota in type 2... | reverse complement strand
GATGACACGGATAACGCGGATTTAAAAGGCTGCGCTATAAAAGTGGATAAAAAAAGATCCGCGTTATCCGTGTCATCCGCGTCTAAAAGATTATTTATCATTTAACTCATAACCCTACAAAAAGGAACTAATTCCGCCAATGGATTACTTGTAATAATCTTAATCTTCAGATTATTGTGAAATCAGGAACTTTGAATGATTAAGGTAGGAATTCTTTGTTTTCTTCCTTTAAAACGTCTGCTGTTTCTTTGGTAAATTGAAAATGTCCCCTTTTCTTCTTACTTTTACTGGATAATAACATCTTGAAAAACATACTTTTACGGGGTAAAACTCCCTCTACATTTATCCCCCCTATTTGTTTTCCCGTTCATGGGTATCTTCCTACTTTTGTTACATCCTCCTTAGAGGCTTAACTAATATGCATTATTATATTAACTATTTGACAGAATATTAACTCTTAAACTAAAATTATTATGGCATTTTTTGTGAACCCCGGCAAAGACTGGGAGAATAACCTGACAGAAGAAGATATTGCGAAGCTGGAAGCGCAAGGGTGTGACGTGAGCGGACTGCGTAACAGACCACCCGTGCCGGAAGATGATGGCGAAGAAGAGGAGGATTTCGATAATCCTACTCGCCTGGATAGACTGAAACCTTATCTGCAAACACCCCGGGACATGGAAACTCCCTTCTTCAGGGCAGTGGCAGGCAATGCTCCCTGGTTGTTCAAGGATCGCTGGAAGAAGAAATATACGGAGTCTCCCGTTATATATGCAGCAGTGGTGCAGGCCAACAGTGCCTTGTGGAGACCGGGAGACAACGATTATTATCCGGCAGTATTTGTTTTTGCCCTCGACAAGAAGCACATTCACGATGTGGAATGGTTATCGCAAATGGCAGAAAAGATCAGCGAATTGTCAGATAGCCCTATTGTGCCGGATGATTGCCGTAAACTGATTAATACGTTGCGCGATAGTCAGAGTGAGTTTTGCTTCCGTATCGGCAAAAGCGTATCCGGTGATGCCGATGCCTGGTGTGCTACTTATAAATTCGATAAGCAATCGGCTCTTCCGCGCAAAGCGCTTCCTTCGGACGGTATCGTTCCTTTCTTGTTGAAAGCCAATCCGGTAGAAAACCAGTTTGTGGATTTTAAACTGATTCCCTCCGAATTGTATATTGGGTAAATCAAAAAATGCGGCTACCGGAAAAGCAATTATCCGGTAGCCGCATTTCTTTGGAATTTAAAAGAGGGTGTTTATTGTTAGAGGAAAGTTACTTGTTTGCCAGCAGGACACTGCTCCAGTGGGTGGCGTTGTGTTCTGTAACCAGATTCCAGGAGTTTTCCTTTTCATTCCAGTTGTAAGCCATGTAGTTCATGCCGTTCTCGTTCATCTGGTAAACGGCTTTGGCTTTCACATTTGTGTAGTCACCGGCTTTGCTGTTCCATGCTACATATTCCACGTTTACTTCGTTGTCGGTGTAGCTGAAGTTGAGGCAATACAGCTTTTCAAATCGGCTGTTGTCCTGGTTCCACTTCAGGATTTCCTTGGCGGATACACGTCCTTTTTCATCATGTGTGTAGTTGTATTGCAGGTGGCGTTCCAGATACTTGCCTTCTTTTACTTTATAGACTGTCTGGGTTTCTACACCGTTTTCCTGTTTCTCGCTGTTGTAAGCGAAATCTTTTACGTTGTTACCACTTACTGCGTTTACTACTGATGTCAATGCGAATACTACTGATAATACTAGAGCTTTCATAATGATTTTATTTTTTAAGTTATACATTTCGTTACTTTTGATGTTGCAAAGATAGGGCAGGGGCATGAGGATGAATGTTATCGTAATGTTATCATTAGGTTAACGATATCTTTGCAACTCTGGAAAGCTTTCCTTGTATTTTTTAGAGTTGTATGTATTTTTATATTCCTCTTTTAATCAGTGAGATGCTGATTTCCGTTCGTTTCTTTTCATCGTACCTTGCCATTGGCTGGAAAGAACGCATTCTCATCGCATATAAAAAGTAGTACATTACTCCGTGATCCATAGTTATTTGCTATTTTTGCAGGCGAATATAAACGGATAAGATGAAATTACGTACTGTCATCTCTCTTTCACTTGTGAGTCTGATTGCTGTTGTGTTGATACAGTTGGGCGGAATGCTTTATGCTTTCCATGCACAGATGCAGGAAGCGGAGAAGTCACTGAACAAGTGTTTCTGGATGTCTTTCACGGAGACAGTGGATAATTTGGTGAACAACCTTCCTTATCCTGATAATTCAATTGCTGTCATAGCGTATGCCCCTAATCCTAAATACAAGCGGATTGACGGGAATGAAATGAACAAACGTACTTCCCAGCAGGTGGCACAGGCTTTACAAAGGGTATATGGAATGAAAGAAATTCCGTTGGCCACCATAGATAGCGTGTTGCACTACAAGTTGCGGAAGTTAGACATGGGTGGAGCACTGACTGTAGAGCGTATCAATGTAAACACAAATGAGGTACTGGCAAGTACCAACCCTCAGGTAAGCGTCCGTAGCTTTGCCGCTGTTACTTCCGAAACTGCCTTTACCTTTAAATCCCATGGAGAGGCTGTTCGTGCCATTCTTTCTTTCCCTGCCAAGGAGATGGAGAAAAGACTCCTGTTACTGTCATTCATTACATGGCTATTGCTGGGTACGGCTGTCTATGCCTTGATTGTACAGATGAAGTCGGTATTCCGTCAACGGCATAACTTGCAGAAACAACAGCAGGGTTTCTATACATTGGCCGAAGAAATGAAGCATCCCGTCAGTAGGATGAAGAACCTGATAACTACAGAAAGCTGGCAAGAGATAGAAGCACAAAGTAATCTACTCTTTGAGAGAACCAATGCTACGCTAACACATGCCAAAGCAGAAATCCGGCAAGGAAGTACAGTCAGGCATATTTCTCTTAAAGCAATTTCTATAGTCAGCCTGGCGGGAGTATTCCTGTTGCTGGCTGTCTGGTCGGGATATTTGTATTATACAACATCTCAAAAGATAAGGTATCAGGCGGAGGAGCAATTGGAAGAGGCTTTTTACCGTGAGACAGACTTACATCGGTATCCGCTTTTCACTAAGGCTAATCCTGATTTTAATTGGGATAGCTCACCGGGAGAATTTCTCCCTTATCCGCGGCGTATGATGAATGAACTTTATAAGGTATATCTGGAGAAAGGTTATCGCTACCGGATACAGTTGATTACCATACGGCATCTTTACAATAAGTTTGATGAAGATTTCCGCGTAAAGATGGCTTATGATATACAGGATACGATTAGTCTGCATAGCCGTGTGCCCATTCCGTTCTCCTTGCAGTTTGCCGACAGTGTTTTCAGAAAACAGCTTTTGGAAACAGGCTTTCCGGATAGGGCGGATATCCATTGGATCAGGTATCCGTCCCGAGAGTTGATACTTTATACAGGTAGTCCGACTGTTGACTTCGGGGATATTACTACCCGGTTGTTTCCGTTGGATAAGGATAGTACGAGTTGCATCTTTGCTGTGGTTCGTTCACCACAACGTACCATTATGAGCGCCACATGGTATATGCAGGTGCCGCTGCTTATTGCTTTCCTTTTCGTATCTCTCTGTGTTTTCTTTCAGATACGTATGTTGCGGGCACAGCGTCGGTTGGAACAGTTTCAGAAGGACTTTACTTACTCCATGATACATGATATGAAGTCACCGTTGCAGTCTGTCATGATGGGAGCGCATATCCTGGCAAGTGGTAAGTTGGCGGATAAGCCTGAGAAGCTGGTTCGTTACAGGCAAGTAATGGGAGATGAGTGCGAACATCTGTTGACACTTTCCAATCGCGTAGTAATGCTGACAGAGATAGATCGTGGAGAATTGGAACTACATAAAGAAGAAGTTGCCTTAAGGCCGTTGTTACGGGATATAGCAGAAAAGTATCAGTTGAAAGCAGCGAAGACGATTCATTTCGATATCGATTGTGAAGAAGGATGTAGTGTTTATGCGGATGCTTTCTGTCTGCGTGAGATATTTTCCAACTTGGTGGACAATGCCGTCAAGTACTCTAATGAAGAGGTTCTGATTATTCTTTCAGGTAAAAAGACAGAGGATGGAACCATTGTTAGAGTGCATGATAACGGTATTGGCATTCCTTTGAGCGAACAGCATAAGATATTCAATAAGTTCGAGAGGGTTGCTTCCGGCAGTCGTAAGACGGGTGCATCAGGTTTTGGGTTAGGATTGAATTATGTGTTGCAGGTGGTGAGTGCCCACGGTGGTATGGTGAAGGTAGAAAGTGTGGAAGGGAGTTACAGTGAATTTATGCTACAATTCCCCTTGCGTTAAAAAAGCCTGCTGGCAAAGATTAAATGTGCTCAACTATTTGTTATTCAGATAGGCTTTTACTATTTTTGTATACAGAGTCCGTAAAAAACAAAGGAGGTAGATTATGACACGCAGGGTTGGCATATCTTGGCTCCCAATTCGTTGGGGATTATTTTTTCTGTTCATTTCTGGTTTGCAGTTGCTTTCTGCACAGGAAGATAGTACACGCTTCACTCTTGATAGCATGTTGATAAAGCCGAAAGCTGCATTTCAGCTTCCATCCGTCAACCTGCTTCCCGAAAAGACCGTATACCCTTTGATAAATCCTATACAGTTAGGTGATTTACCTTCTTTCTCCTTGAAAGAGGAACTCCGTATACCTTATCATATAAATCCTTCCCCGCTATTCCGGGGCGATTATAGCACAGGAGGCGTATTAAGGCAATTTCCCCATGGAGCGGTATTCGGTTCCGGAAGCCAGACCAGTCTTCCAGGCATCGGGCGTTTCAATAATGCTTCGTTAGGATATCAGCATATCTTTAATGATCGGCTATCGTTGCAACTTCGTGCCAATGCCATGAAGATAAATATGTCTCACATCACCGGGCAAGCCTTCAGTACTGCGGGTAGGCTGACTTATCGTGCTTCCGACCGGGTTGCCTTCAATGTCTTCGGTTCGTATGATATCGGTAGTTCTTATGGGATGAGCACTAATAGTTATGGTGCTACGATGTCTCTTGATATGTCCGAACGTTTTGGCGTAGAGGTAGGTGCCCAGCGCTATTATGATGCCATGCGTGGAGGTTGGCAGACGGTTCCCGTTGTGATACCCTATTACCGCTTCGATAAGTTTAAGCTGGGGCTGGATGTAGGCGGAATAATGTACGAGATTCTGCGCAACGTAGTGTTTGATAAACGTGGTGGCGGTGACTTTGGTGGCGGCCCTACGATTAGACCGCCAAAATTCTCATTTCCGATAAAATAGAAGAAGTGGATATTTACTTCAGGTAATCGTTTATATTCAGTAGTTTGTATTCGGGCGAACATTCAAACAGATAGTTCAGGATGTTCATGTGCGCTGCGCCGAAAATAACCAGTATTCGTTTACCGGCGGTATCGGGAATCCGCTGGATATTCCTAAGTATTCTTAGATTCCGGTTGAACCATCTTCCGGATTCAAAATCTGTTCCGGTATAATCTCCTTTGACGGATTCATATTTGAAATGCTTGATAAGATAGTTTCCTAAATCTTTCTTGATACGTACCGGATCATTGAGATGTATCAGTTGTGCAAGTATCCCCTGCTGCTTGAATATGGGTTCATCTTCATAGTATAAAGCAGAGTCGGGAGAGTTCGAGAAGCTTTCTTCAAAAGCCAGATATTCATTGCTTTCATCATCATCCAGCAGTTTCTCTATGTGGGTAGTGTGTGCTCCCCAAGCATCTGCACAGTATATCTTGGCATTGCACATTCGGGCTATTCTGAAACCTAACTGCTGAATTTCGTTTCTGTTCAGCTCATGCTTGCCGGTAAGGTATGAGCTATAGAGAGAGTCTATCTCTGACTGTTTGTATAAAGGCCATTCAATGACGATGGCATCCGGTTTGAATTGTGCCAGTTTCTTGGATATTAACTCTATCTCTTTTTGATATTGAGGAGATAGTACATCTATCTGGTCTTCTTCGGATACTTGTTGCACATCCAGATTGGGAAATTCGAAGTGGAAGACTCCCAACGTAAGGACTTCTGCCTGCTGGGCATATCCTTTTGTGAAGAACATGCTTGCGGTAATCAGAATAAGAATGATTTTATTCATTGTAATTACTTTTAGTTTGGTGTCCAAAAGTAATGATTCTTTTTGGCATGACCATACAATCCTGATTTTTGATGTTGTAAAGGCAGGGTAGGAGCAATAAGAATGAATGATATCGCAATGTTATCTTCGGGTTAACGAATAATTTATTACTTTTGTGGCATACAACTGGAAGTTAATACAATTCATATCAAAGACATGGATACAATAAAGTTATTGTTAGTTGAGGACGATCCCAGCCTGCGTTACATCGTTCAGAGCGGATTGGAAGATATCATAGAGGGCTATGAAGTGTTGGCAGCTGCCAATGGTGAAGAAGGATTGGCAATGTGGAGGGAACACCGTCCCGATGTCATTCTCTCGGATATAGAAATGCCCGTCATGGATGGTTATGAGATGGTGAAGCGTATCCGTGAGGTGGATAAAGAGACGCCTATAATCTTTTCTTCCGGTTTGGTTTCTCCCAAAAATGTATTGAAAGGCTATGAGTTGGGAGCCAACAATTATATCAAGAAACCTTTCATTCCTGATGAACTGGATGCTCACATCCGTGCTATGCTGAAACTCGCAAACGGTGAAAAAGCTAAGGATGAAAGTGAGTGCTATAAAATAGGAAAAGAATATGTGCTCGATGCTACGCATGCCAAGCTAAAGCATTCTTCCGGTGAAATCAAAACACTGACTGTTCGCGAAGCGGGCTTATTGCAAATGCTTTGTGAAAATCGGGGGGATGTAGTACGCCGTGAAGCCATTCTTGATAAATTCTGGAATACGGAAGATGATTATTTTGCTTCCCGCAGCCTGGATGTATTTGTGACGAAGCTCCGCAAACTTATAGCCGAAGATTCGTCTATCAGCATTAAAACGGTGAAAGGTGTAGGGCTGATGCTGGAAGAAAACGTATAGTTCCTGCTATTCGATTATTATATTTATTCGGGGCACTAAACTGTGTCTCGAATATTTTTTTGTCCTTACTGTCCGTTTTCATGCGGACACTTGTCCGGAAATGAACATCACTCGAATTTGGATATTCGTTGATAATCAGTGTTTTATTGTTTTGGCACGGCAATTGACTATATATTGTCGAAGGCGGTTGACAAAGACTTCCCCTCAAAAATCAAGAAGTAATAACAATAAAAAAATAACGATTATGAAAACGAACTTAATTTCTAAAGCAGTTGTGATGGTAGCAGTAGTAATGGCAAGTGTAATGAACTTTTCTGCAAGTGCAAGTAATCCTACTCAGTATGTGAAGAATGAAGAGATGACCGGCGAGTTGATGACCGCAAAGACTATCTTTAAGAATGAAGACGGACATTTGTATCGCCACCTCCGTTACACTTACGCTTATGATATTGAAAACCGTGTAACCAGCAAGGAAGCTTCTAAATGGGACAGCTCCAAAGAGGCCTGGATTCCTTACTTCAAGATGGATATTTCCTATGCCAACAATGAAGTTGAACTTAGCTATGCCCGCTGGAATTCCAAGAGTAATGCTTACGACAACAATATCGAGAAGACTGTTTATGAAATGAATGATGATAATGTTACTTTGATGTTGGCAAGTACAAAATAAAAACATCAGTAATTAGGGAGTAAATGCCGGGGTGATGAGATATAAATTTCATTATCCTGGTTTTGTTTTAGAATACAAGTTATGGAAGAAATTGCTTTCCTTACAGATGAATTAAAGAAAATATCTGATTACTTAAAGGAGGCATTATTCAGATAAGGAAAGTAGATTTTGATAGTAGTAATTATTAAAATATAGGGACAAGAAAGAAAACGTATATCTGATGTCAGGTAATGCTATTTCTCCATTGGCTCTTTATGAAAAACTATGGATGGAATCAGTTCCTTTATGTAAATGTCCCCTTGTTTGTCTATCTCTTATATAGAGTTATTGTTTGAAAAACAGTTGTTTAGTTTATCGATTGTCCCCTTCATTTATCCCCCACGATTGTTTTATTGTTTACAGGTTACTTTTTACTTTTGTTTCCATACGGTAATCAAGAAAGATAGAACTATTATTAATCATTATAAAAAGTAATATTTATGGAAAATCAAACAAAACTCTACCCAAGCTATATGGGTGATTTCTATGCAGCAAATCCGGTGAAGTTTGAAAAAAGAAAGAACAATGTTAAGCCAAAATTATATTATGGATTGGCTGTGGTTGCTGTTATTATTGTTATTTTCCCTGGTTTTATTCCTATAGCCGGTTGGCTGGTCCGGACGGTTGGAGTGATTGCCGTATTGATATGCTTGCTTGCGGCGTATTTGAGTAATTTCGATTATTATAATAGCGAGAGTGGGGGTAAGATTACAGAGGTTGGTTTGAAGAAGTTCAAGCGCGATGAAACCGATATAAACAGAATCCTGGACGCGTTTCTCAAGAAAGACTTTGAGTATCTGGCAGAGTTGCCCGGAGCATACAGCGCACCGGTTCAGATTCATGTGGAAGAGGATAAATTAGGGCAGGAGATGTATTGCTTGCTGACTTCTTATGATTCTGATAGCAATATTATCGGTTTGACCAATGTCCTGACCTTATCAGGAAACGATTATCTTGATCATGCGGATGTAATAAGGCAGATGCTTAAAGATGCGGAAAATGACTGATTCTTATTAATTGTAGAACATAATGAAAAAGCTGATTTTACTTATTGGCCTTTTGCTTTTTGCCTTTCTGAATGTCTGTGCGCAGAAAGAGTATCAGATAGAGCAGGTGTCAGCTATAAATATGGGAGACGGCCGCATCCTGTTCCGGGATTTGAAGACTGATAAACCCTTGAATGGCGAGCATCGTATCATAGACGGCTATCATTCTGCCTATATCTTGGCTGACTTTAAAGAAGGCCTTTACAATGGTAAGTATGAAGAGCATGAGTACAACAAACTGATATGTGAGGGTGCCTATAAAGAGGGACGCAAAAACGGTGTCTTCAAGATGTACTCCGATGAGGGCAAACTGAAAGAAGAGAAGTCTTATAAAGACGGAAAATTGGACGGTGCACACAAAACCTACTATACCACCGGTAAAGTGGAACGCGAAAGGAACTACCGCATGGGAAAACAGGATGGTAAGGAATTAAGCTATGACTTTGACGGCACATTGCGCACGGATCATACGTATAAAGACGGTAAGCAGGTAGGCAAGCAATTCACTTTCATGAAAGGGACCTATGAGCTTCATGAAACCGTTTATTATAATGAGAACGGGCAGAAAGACGGGGATTATTCCTCCATATTTATCTTTGGGCTTCCTCATGTACTGGGGCATTATAAGAATGACCAGAAAGATGGGCGATGGATTACGATTGCCGAAAGTGGTGATACTCTGATGATAGAAACCTATGCTAATGGGAGGGAAGAAGGCTTGCATGTTTCGTTTGATAGGAAAACCGGTACCCGTAAGCGTGAGTTCTACATGAAAAATGATCGCAAAGACGGGCTCTATCGTGAGTACGATCCTGAGAATGGTGAACTTATTTATGAAGCCACCTATCAATACGGCCGTATCAATGGAAAAGAACGTCGCTTGATAGTTACAAACCGCTATGATTACTGGGAAATATCCACCTATATAAATGGACGGCAGAGCGGTCCGTTTGAGTCGCGCTACGTGAAGAACGACCGTATACGTGAAGTGGGTGAATGCCGGAATGGGCGGCGTGTCGGGCGATGGAAGCTCTATGATATCGACAGTAAACTGGAAAAAGAGTGGGAGGAAACCAAGTAGTCACTTCGCTTTTCCGTATTTATGAGTAGAAAGAAATTTAGACCAAAGCAGAAACCGGTTAACGGTGAAGATGCCTCCCGACAGCAGACGAAGCGGAGAATAGCATTATGGAAAATCCTGGTGCCTGTCTTTGTCTTTCTTTTCCTGTTGCATTGCAGAATGTGGTATATAGAAGAGGAAATGCTGATGCATACTGCATTTTCTTCCGGCAGCTATTTAGGATTGAACCGGAAAATCGTTATTCTCCTTATGGCAATAACGATGTGTAGCTGCATGGTTTATATCTATAAGAAAAGCACTGGGAAGTGGTATCATTGGAGAAACTTCGTCTATGCTTTTATGTGTGAAGGTGCTGTAGTAGGATTATGTACCAATGTGCTGGTTGTCTTTCTGTTCTGGCTGAACAGTTGCTTTACTTCCGGAGTGCAGACCCGTGAGTATATAATTGTCAGTATTGTTCCACACGACAGGACGCGTAAGAGTTATAATCCCCGTTCTGGTGCATGGTTGCTCAATACATTTTCTTATGGGGAGATATTTATGCAAGGTGACCGTTACACCCGCATCTACTTGCCCATTGACCAGGCCTACCGGCTCAGCGGTGAGCGAGGCATCTATCTCAAAATAGAGTTGGAAGACGGCTGGCTGGGTTGGGGCGTAATACGGAAAATAAACTTGGTGACTGCAACAAAAGTATCGGAAGGAATAGAAGTTCGTTCTCTTGGAGATGAACAGATGCAGGTGCCCGACTCTTGCTTGCACGAAAAAAGTGAAAAAGCTTTTAAGTATACATGGAGGGATATTTATATCTTTGCCAAACTGAGGAATATTAATTTATCGGATACCACCCACGTCAGTGTAAATCAGTATATAGACGGACAAAAGGATATTCCGGTGTGGGAGATTGACATACGCGATTCCATTCAGCCGGATATGGCCAGAGTGATACTGCTTCACGGAGAGACTGGAGAAGTGTTGATGGATTCGTACGAATAACACGATAATGAAGATGAGATTGAAGAGTTTGATAGGAATGATTCTATGGGGCAGTATGCTGGTCTCCTGCGGTCCTGACAATCGCGTAGCCTTGGCGGAGAAGCTGATGGCGGAAAAGGAAACAGACAGTGCCATAGCAGTGATGAACAGAATAAAGGAGCCATTACAGAAACTTTCGAAGCGTGACTATGCCCTTTATGCCTTACTGATGTCCGAGGCTGTCCACAGGAAACAACAGTTGAATGCAGCTACAGATACCCTGCTGCTACCGGCAATTAAATATTTCAGCCAATCGGGCGATTCTCTTTATGCCGAACGGGCCCTTTACTGCAAAGCACATCTGGACAGACGGCTTAACCGGATGAGCGATGCCATGCAATCTTTTCTGAAAGCTCTGCTTTTCCTGCAAAATAGTGATAATCATGAGCAGCTCTACCGGGTGAATACCTGGTTGGGAGTTGTTTGCTTGAATCAGGAAGAATATTCCGGTAAGGTACGTTATTCCAAAGAAGCCTTGAAGGCGGCTTGGGATTTGGGAAATATGTTCTATAAGAATATGGCCTTGTGCGATATTTCTACCGGATATTTGTTTCTGAACCAATTGGATAGCGCCCTTTACTATGCTCAGGCGGCCTATGAGGCGGCTTTAGCCGATTCTGTTCCTCGGCAACTTCCTTTCATCTATACAAATCTGGGTAGTATCTATTCTCAGCAAGGAGAACCTGCCAAGGCACTGGATTATATAAATAAATCAATAGCTCTTCGTCCGACTAAAGATACTGCAAGAATTCTTTCGCTCTATGGAGTAAAGTTGGAGTTGTTTGGAAAACTGGGACAATATGATTCGGCATATCACTATTTTCAGAAAGTTATCTCCAGTCCGGAGCCTTCTTCGGTGGCCGACGCCTATAATAATATGGCGAAAATATATCATAAAATGGGCCGTGCTTCAGATGCCTATCCTATGCTACAACGCTTTATTGAATTATCCGATACCATACGAAAGTATCGTCATACTGAGGAAGCCATTGCATTGCAAGAGCTTTACAAACATGAACAGCTTTCGGTAGAAAACCTGTATTGGCGCACCCGGGCTGCGGAAAGGCAGCGTAATGTGTATTGGATGACCACAATCTCTTTGCTGTTGGTTTGGGTGGCAAGTGCGGTATATTTCATCTATCGCCGTAACCGTAATCGCCTGATGGCGCAGCAACATCAGCTCGTGCAACAGGAAAAGGAACTGAAGAAACAACGTAAGGCCACTTCCGAGAGTCTTCGCCGCATGGTGGAAATGGAACAAAAAGAAGCAAGGCTGAAGGAAACTTTTTTCAGGAGATTAAGCCAGAAGGTGGTACAAGAATTAGAGAAGGGCGGCAATGTCATCCTTTCAGATGAAGACTGGGATGACATTGTGCAGAATGCTGATATTATCTTCGACAACTTTACGAAACGCTTGCAGCAGACTTACCCAAGTCTCAATAAAGACGACTTGCGTTACTGCTGCATGGTGAAAATGCAATTGTCTCAGTCGAGTATGGCACAAGTGATGCATCTGGAGCGGGATTCCGTGAAGAAACGCCTGAAACGTATCCGTATGGAAAAGATGGGGGCGGATAGTGGTGTTACGTTGGAAGAACTGCTATACAATTTTTAATTGTGCCGATGTACCCAATTACATCCACTTGACAGGGTGCCCTAATGCCCGTTTTATCGCTTCCATTTCGGCGCTGTGCCACATCTCGTGTTTGAAGCACCAGGACAGTGCCTCATACTTATTATTGGCAACCGGATGTTTGAAAGGAATAGGTTCTAAGTTCTCCGATAAGATACGGTCGTCCAGCAGGGATAAGTTGCGGATGCAAATCTCGTGAACGGCATCTAATTGCTTTTTTAGCTCTGCTGTGGGAATTAAATTCTCCTCAACGGAGCGATGTAATGTCCCCATCCCATTGAAAATCTTTACGTAATCAATAAGCGGAATGAGTTTGTAAACCTCTTCATTTCTTCCTGTAATGCAGGTTATGGCATGGAAGTTCTGGCTGATAATCAGGTGTCCGATCTGCCATGCAAAGTTAGAATCGGTGTTCTCAGGGATGGTGTACCATAGACTTTCCGGGAGTTCGGATACCAGACGGTTTACAAAATCGCGTGATTCGATGACCTGTTCTTTTAGAAAATCAATCTTGCTCATAATTCATTTGTTTTTAAGTTATACATAGTAGTTAGTGAGCAAGTCTTTCGTTCTGTGACAACTCAGGGCATTATTTTTTCCCAGTAACTCTTTCTTGGAAGTTCTTTCTCAAATCTCTGATAAATATCGACGAGGCGGATAATCTTCTTTACGGCTGTATATTCTTTTTCTAAATTGAGTGAGGTGACATGCTTACATATCCGGCATTTGCAAGTCCCCTGTGGGTTATATAGCGGACAGGTGCCATCCATGAAGTGGGTAATCTTGTTGATGGAGCGGGAAGAAATCTGTCTGATATTGTCTTCCGTCATACCCATGATTTCGCTGATCTGTTTGTGGGAAAGGTTAAGGTTTATCTTGAATATGAATATCAGTCGGGCATCATTGGTTAAACAATGGAGTTGGGCTGTCAGGCACCAGTCACAGCATTTTTTTATCCATTCGTGTTCGTCTCTGTCCTGTTCGGCTGGATCAATTGCGGGAAGATCACGGAACTCTTTCAATTCGTTCATGGTGGCGATTCTTTCATTCCGGGCATAGCGCAGTATGGTACGTTTGCATATTGTGTATATCCATGTAGATAACTCAGACTGGCCATTGAAAGAGCCGATACTCCTGATAATTTCGTACCAGACTTCCTGGGCGGCTTCTTTTGCTACTTCCTTGTTTTGTATCATGCGGTGCGATATCGAAGATATCATGGCGCCATATTGTTCTGCAATTTCCTTTAAGTTCGTTTGCATATTGTATATATTGGTTACGTTGAGGCTGTAAATGTAACTAAATATTAAGAGCTGAACTAAAAAGCAGCGTATGGTTATTACCTGTTGGCGAAAGAAATTTCTTTCTTTTCGGTTATGAGTTAAATGATAAATAATCTTTTAGACGCGGATGACACGGATGACGCGGATCTTTTTTTTATCCACTTTTATAGCGCAGCCTTTTAAATCCGCGTTATCCGTGTCATCCGCGTCTAAAAAATAATATACCGAATGGCGCTAATCACTTATCACCAAACACTAATCACTAATCACTTTTATTCCTTTCCATACCATTATGAATTAGTTCCGGCAACGGGTGGTTATTGTGATGTTATAGAGTCTGAATAGATTTATTACCCTAAGGATAAAAAATATATCTTTGTGGATGAACGGTTAATTGTTGGACGCTAATAAAAGATACGTATGAAACATCTATGCTTATTGTTTGCTTTTCTGTCTATCCTCAGCTGCAGAGCTCAGGAAGATCATGAGGATTTGGCAAAAGAGGTGATAATCTCGGGCCGTGTATTGAATAGGGAGGTTTATCCAAAGGAAAAGGAGGTAAAGCTTGTGCTTCCTTGTCTGCCTTATCTGGAAACAATATATACTTCCCCTATAGCAGATGACGGTACCTTCAGTTTTCGTTTTAGTCCTTATGCTTCAACGCGCGAGGTTGTTCTTCGCAATTATGCGGAACACTTGTATGTACACCCGGGTGATAGTCTGCATGTTGAAATTGATTTCAGTGATTTACTGAATCCCCGTATTACCGGAACTTCCGGTACACTGAATCGGTATATGGCTCTTTTTACCACAGGTGGATATTATAGGGGGCCTTATTTGAGTGGTGATAATGCTACTTTTGAAGAATTTGAAAAAGAATTGAAAGAAGAGTATGCCAGTCGTCAGGAGCGTCGTGCTGACTTTCTGAAGGAGCATTCTCCCGGTGCGGAAGTTGAGAAATATACGGCAGACTTACTGTCGATAGATTATTATTATTCGGTTTTTAGCTATGCCATGTCCCAAGCGGCAAATGGTAAGGATGTCAGTTGGTATAAAGCACTATTAACAAAACTTGATCCTCTCTTTTCGGAACAGACTGTTTATGCCAGTCAGTTTTCTCTGGCTGACAGAGTTCAAAGGTTCCTCTATTTTGACCATATCAGGAGAGAAAAGCGTGATTTTGAGTTCAAGGATATTGTTGAGGTTTGTAGGAATCGTGCCATCTTGCCGTATTCATCCCTCTTTCCCGTAGCTCAATCTTTATATGATAACGATACGACTTATTTAGCTGATAACAGAGTTCAGTTAGACTCTATTGTAAAAGCTCCTTATCTGAGGCAACCTCTGCTTGCACTCTATCAGGATAAGGCCAGTTATCTGAAATCTCCTGAAAAAGTATCCCATTATATGCTCTATGGCAATAATGCCGATGGGGCAATTGCACGGAAAGAAATGCCGTTTATGATACCTGTATACAACCTTTTGGAGAAGTATGCCGGTAAGGTGATTTATGTTGATTTCTGGGGAGTTATTTGTCCACCTTGCCTGGCAGAAATGGAGCCTTTAAAGGAATTACGGAAGCGTTATTCGCCCGATGATGTTGTAATGGTAAGTATCTGTGGAAGTAGAGATCGGAAGGCATATCAAAAGGTTCTGGAACGTTTCTCTTTGGAGGGGAAGAACATTGAATGCATCTATTCGGAAGATTGGGCGACTGCTGATGATTATCATCGTATCATGCGTCACTGGGATATGAACAGCATACCTCAATTCCTTTTGATTAATCGTGATGGGATCATTGTGGATTACGGCAGTGGATTGAGACCCAGTTATCCGAAGACGGTGGCAAAGATTGATGCTCTCTTAAAATAAAGGGAGAATCGGGTAGGGATAATATATCTGGCTGATATTGTAGTGTGAGGGAAGTTATTGGGCTTCCCTCACACTATAATGGATAATTTATCGTTTATAAGACTTATATATTGTTTTTGCATATCATCCGGTAGGAAAGAGCCTTTTATAAAGTCCGACCAATTTTGTTGGGCTTTTATAAATTTTTTAAAGATATTCTCTATGATTTTCTCTTCGACACCTGAAGAAGTGATGGTCGTGATGAAGTCTTTTTTCCTTATTTTGCTTTTCTTTCCGTTCAGCGTCAGTGCCAGTTCTTCGGTATCTTCAGGCATAACTAATGCTGTTGAAAGCATGTCATAAGCAGGAGTTAATGTATGATACCCTTTGTTTGGACTATACAAGGAAAAGTTCTTCAGATGCATGTCTGCATTTCCTGTAATCCACGAAAATACTGTTTGCTCTCAAAAGTTTATGAGATCTAATTTGGGAGTAGAAGAATATTGTTGTATAAGTTTCGCTATCTGCTCATAAGAGCCTTTATACTTGTATTCTGTTAATCGTTCGGCTAATTGACACATGTCTTCCATAGGGAGTTTTTTCCCGTCTTCACGTCTGTCAATGTTCCGGCTTTATAATCGTGCAAATGGACTGATGCTCGCTTCATAATTCTGTATTTTTAGGCATTGGAACGGCACCTACTTCCATTCCAAAAAGATTCAATACTTGATTTACCTTATCCAATCTTAAAGTCTGCTTACCTTGCTCTAATTCGCGGATAAAGCGGAGGCCTACGCCGGACTTTTCTGATAGATCAACTTGTGTAAGTTCATACTGCTTACGCATCTCTTTTACGTATTTTGCTAAAGTCATATATTCCATATTATACCCGTTTGGGTACAAATGTAATAATTATCTTCTTATTTATACCATATCGGGTATAAATAGTTTGTCTCTATATCTTGCTTATACCCCCTAAGGTATAAAATAGGTATTCATCATTCATTTGTATTTGCTTTTTTATAACTTCCATTCCATTGTCCGCTTTTATGCGGACACTTGTCCGGAAATGAACATCGCCTAAAATTGAATATTCGTTGATAATCAGTGTTTTATTGTTTTGGCACGCCAATTGACTATATATTGTCGAAGGCGGTTGACAAAGACTTCCTCTCAAAAATCAAGAAGTAATAACAATAAAAAAATAACGATTATGAAAACAAATTTAATTTCTAAAGCAGTGGTAATGGTAGCAGTAGTAATGGCAAGTGTAATGAACTTCTCTGCAAGTGCAAGCAATCCTACTCAGTACGTAAAGAACGAAGAGATGACCGGCGAGTTGATGACCGCAAAGACTATCTTTAAGAACGAAGACGGTCATTTGTTCCGCCACCTCCGTTATACTTATACTTATGATAACGAAAACCGTGTAACCAGCAAGGAAGCTTCTAAATGGGACAGTTCAAAAGAGGCCTGGGTTCCTTATTTCAAGATGAATGTTTCCTATACAAACAATGAAGTTGAACTTAGTTATGCCCGTTGGAACTCAAAGAGCAACGCTTATGATAGCAATATTGAAAAGACTGTTTACGAACTGAACGATGCCAATGCTGCCTTGATGCTGGCAAGTACAAAATAAAGTTAGCGGGGCAGGAATTTCGGTGAAATTTTATCTGTTTTCTTTAATATAGAACATCCGGATTTTTAATCAATGTCAGAAAGATTGCAAAATATTGAAATAAGTGTCGCTAAAATGCTTTTTTTACTGACAAGCGCATCCTCGTAAAAGCAGAAAATAGAGAATTTACTTCTGAATTAATGCATACAAATACGTTATTTCTGTATTCTATGTACAACTTATACGCTTTTTATACATTGAATCACTATTCCCAACACGTAGGATCTATACATCCGGCATACAGTATCTATAGATGCAACACATCCGATATATAGATTGGACACAAGCGATCTATATATCGGACACAAGCCATCTGTATATCCGGCAGAAAGAGGCTGTTTTAGGTACTTTTAGGTGATACTTTCGCTTTTTTAGAGTTGTTGGTATTTTTATATCGGCTTATCAATCTGCTGACTATGGATTTTCACTTGTGAATTTACGTTTTCCCTTCCTTCCGTACACAAAGAAAGCATTCTGAATATGCAAAAAAAACAAAATGTCAAAAGGGAGGGTAGTTTATTTAAAAGAAACGCTTTTTCGCCTCTGTAAGTGCTCTGAGAGCATTTGTAGAGGTGAATTTATTTTTTTATTTCTGATTGTTATGTGAATGTTTTTGCTATTTAACTCTTATCATTATCTTTGGGGATGAGTGAGATTATGAATTGGTAACTTAAATGGCAATAAATAATGGATAAGACATTAAAAGAGAAAATTGATGCTTGGGCAGATGCTGACGAGCATACTAAGATTCCTTTCCGTAAACGTGTACAGAACTTCTGGAAATGGTTTACTGATAACGAAAAGAAGCTGTCGCAGATCGTTGAGAACCGTGGGAAGTCGGATAGTGAAAATGCGGTGGAGTTTATCACGGCCGGAACAGATCTGATAAACGAAGAGGTACACTTCAATCTGGGTGGGGACTATGAATTTACTTTCTCTGTTGAAGGTCATTCCTCCCTGTTCTATCTTTATCCCTATGTTGTGTCGCAGTTGCCTGAGCAATTCAAGGACAAATGGCACTTCTTCCCTTTCAACCAAGGTACTGATTCGAGTTTCTCATTTGGCATGTATGGCGTAAATGTGGCTATGGATCAGGTGCAGGTAGCTGTTACTTATCAGGAAGATATCAATGCTTTCAGTATCCGTTTTTATGAAAAAGACCTGTGTTCGCTGGAAGAAGCTCAAAGTTACAATGCCTATTATCTCATGATGGAAATAATGCTGGGTGAGGGATTGTCGTACCAGTATATTGCCGATGTGGAACGTGCCGATGCTCCGCTTGAAGACGCAATATCTCTTCCTGCATTGAGGACATATATCGTAGATACTCTGAAAGCTCACGATAAGGAAGTGTTTGATAATCCGCAGCAAGTCTATACAAGCTATCGTTTTGAGCCGCAGGAGAACGAAGAACTACGTTTTGATGTGGTGGCAGGCAGTTCATGTTTCCAACCCTTGGTAGCTAATTATTATAACGGTTCTACTGAGTTGTTCGATCAACTGAACCGGTTCGGTGCACAGGCTGTATTCATTGCTTTCCCGTTCGAGAACGAAAAGGAAGGAGATGCAAAGAAAGCCCTGGATTTCCGCTACGGACTGGAAGACCGCCTTTCAGAAGAACTGCTTTCTCCGGAAGGCCTGGGACTTTTATTAGGCGGTGCCGTTGGTACTGGTACGTGTTACATCGACCTTTTGCTATTCGATAAGCCGGCATTTATGGAAAAGATAATTCCTTTCCTGAAGGATTATCCTCAATATCGCTTCTATCTCTCTGATTTCCGTCAGGATTGCGACTTGTACAGGCTGTTTGAAACGGAGGATGACGAATCAGAAGATTAAATAATAAATCGTTAATAATAAAGATATTACTATTATGAGCATAGGTTTCAGATTAACAACAAAGTGCAAAAATATCTCTTCCTTTCAGGAATCTCTGGATGCGGTTGCAGCCCGGAACAATATATCTGCCAGCCATACAGAAGACTATTCTGAGTTATCTCTTTGTCGTTTGGGAAATATATTCTTTAATTATGAACCGGAAGGGGATGAAATAACCATTGCAGGCGATTGTCAGACTAATCTGCTGGGAGCGGGTTTTCACAAATACGCTACGGAAATTGCCTGTGAACTGATACGGCAAAGCGAACTTTCTTTCGAGGTGGAGGATGATACGGAGTACTACGAGCACAGAGACTTTGAGCGGATGCGTTCCGAGCATTTCTATCCATGGTTGAAGGCTATTATGAAGCTTTGTTGCGAACGTATGGAGCAGGGATCTGATATGTCTGCCATCTGTTGGGACTACGATAAGTACATACCTCAAGGTGTGAAAGGAACAGTTGTTTCACCTTTCGGACGTATTAACCCCCATCATTTCATGAAGCGAATAGAAAACGAAGGCATTGAAACACTGGCAAACGAGTTCTTCATGTGGAATAATGAAGAACGTGATGCCCAGTTCTATCGAAATATTGCCTTGAGTGCCTTGTGGGAAGATTGCTATTTCGTGCCTTCCGCCCGCAGTGATGCAGATGAGGAAATCAATGCCTTTATTATCGAGAATCTTGAGAAAGCTGTCGAGATGGATGGTTCTCTTCCTTTCCCGAAAAAAGATTACCTGCTGCTTTGCCGTTTAGCGGAGCAAGAACCGGTAGATGTTTCTTTCTTGCCGGACTATGTACATGAATTTCCGATAGGTTACCGTAAAGGGAAAGTAACGTATAAAATGGGGAATCTCAGTTTTGTTCTTCCGGGCCATTACCTTTATTTTGAGGAAGAAGATTCCCGTGGTTATTATGATGGAGTAGATGAAAACTGGCATCTGGTGCGTATATCGGCTTATTCCGTCCTTGCTGATGAGGTGAACTATCTGGAAGATAATGAGAGTGTACTGGTTGAGGAGAAATTCTTCAATAATGGTAAATGCAGGCTTTACGACTTGGGTGGCGAAGAGGATGGAAGCGACAGTGAATACATGTGCCAATGCCAGATTATCACCGAACATCAATTTACCCTTTTCACAATCTTGTGTGGAGGAAAAGAAGAAGCTATGGCTTTCTCTACAGACTTTGTCGAACATCTGACTGCAAGCAAGGAAGACAAGTATGACAAACTGCTTGAGCAGATAGAGCAATGGCATACGGACGATGAGGAGCAGAAGATAGTGGACGCCATTCTGGCAATTCCCGAAGAAGAGTGGAATGCAGAGTTAACAGGTCTTCTGGCACGCGCTTATAATAATCAGGAAGAGTATCTCAAGGCCATTGATTGCCTTCTTACTGTAGAAGAAGAAGATAAAGACGCACTTTGGTTCTATCGTCTGGGGTATGCTTATTATTATATGAATCAGTTGGAAAAGGCACAGAAGGCTTTTGAACGTTCTCTGGAGTTGGACCCGGATGATGACGATGTGAAGGAATTCATTGATTTGTGTAAAGGCGGAGAATCGCCCTACAATCCTGAAATGTATGAGGCCGAAGAGATGGATGCCCTTGAAGCTCATATCGACAAGTATTTCGGTAAATCGAAGAATGTCTTCCATGAAATAGCCTCACCCGATATTCACGTGGATATCTATATTATCGAACCGACGCGCAAGAGGAATTACTATACATTGATTACCGGCGGTATGGGTGCTCATCGGATGAATGTGCCCCAGGAACTGGCGGAGTATAAATTGGAGCGTGCGGAGCTGGTGATATACCTTCCTGCCGATTGGAATGTGTATGACCATTCGGAAAAGAATTACTGGCCGTTGCGTTGGTTGAAGATACTTGCCCGCCTGCCGATAGGAGAAGACTCTTGGCTGGGCTGGGGGCATACAGTGCCGAATGGTGAACCGTTTGCCGAAAACACCCGCTTCTCCGGTGTGATGCTGATTAATCCTGAGACTGTGAAGAAAGGTGCGGATGTCTGCCGGTTACCTAATGGTGAAGAGGTGAACTTCTATCAGGTAATTCCGCTGTATGAAGAGGAAATGAATTTCAAGGTTGCCCATAATGCGGAAGCACTGTTAGAGAAAATGGATAAAGTAAGCCCGGTAGTAGATATTCATCGAGCGAGTGTTTGCGAGTAAGTTACGAGCTACGAGCTACAAGTGGCTGCGCTGTCACGCCGAAAGGTACTTGTAGCTTGTAGCTTCTCTCAATTTTCAGAAACGAAAGTAGTGACAGAACGTGCAGGGATAACTGCCGGTTGTCTCTTGTTCAGTTTTTTAATGGGTAACAAGTCTTCACCCGGTATATCGGATGTACGGTAACCTTGCCATGACTTGACTTTCGGATCATTCACACGGAACGTGCACTCTTGCTCCTGATCAGCATAGTTGATGATTACCATTACCCATTGGCCGTTTGTGTTTCTATAGGCGGAACACATAAGGCCTTTCTGGTCTGTATCTCCTTCAGGAACAATCTGTCCGGACTTATCAGTTGCCGTAATAGCCATGCGTACAGCGCCTGGGCGGATGAAACGGCTGTAGTTTCCTAAGATCCACATCAATTTAGAGTCTTCTACTCTTCCATCCTGCAAATCCGGATTCGTGTATTCACGTATCAATCCGTCTTTGTAGTCACCGCCTATGGCTCGCCACCATTGCCAACTACGCGCCCCTGCATAAACAATATCATGATGAATGATACGTGCTACGTAAAGTGCTGTCTTCATGGTACGGTCGAATCCGCCGCCACCGCCAATTTCTTCATCATTTCCCATGATGCAGGTTTCCGTTTGCCAGAAGTCGACCTTGTATTTATCTAATGTATCACGCAACTGGCGACGGTAATCTCTCAGGCTATTGAGCGGTGTATTTGTCCAGTAACTATGTCCTGCGATGAGGCGCGATACGTTCGGGGTATTTCCCAGATAAGTATCCACACTGTCCGGTGAGAAGAAAGACTGTATTTCGTATCCGCGCTCGTGATTAGTCATGTGGGTAGAGAACATACAACGGTAGTCCGATGATTCGCAAATGGTGATTTCCGTATCGATGTCTTCTTTCACAAACTCTTTACTGATGAGGCGTACGGCACGTGCTATCTCTTTTTTGGTGGCTGGGGTACCTTCCTGTTTCGGACCTATCCAGTTCCAGTGACCGTCCGGTTCATTGAAAGGCGAAAGGTAATCGAACTTGATGCCATCCTTCTCCTCCACTCCTTTTATCACATTTGCCAGGAAGCGGGCGAAGTCTTCATAATGTTCATCTTTCAGGTTAAGTGTACCGTTGCGTCCGGTATTGGTAGCAAGTCCGTTTTGGGTGAAGTAGACCGGGGGAGAGTTCAGAAATGCCAGGAATTTATTGACTCCCCGTTCTTTTGCCAATCGCAGGAAATTGCGCTGGCCTTGCTGCTTGTTCCAGTTATAACTTCCATCCGGCTGCAAGAAACATTCGGTGCGCATCCAGGGAGAACCTATCTGGCTCGCTTCACCCTGTTCGGTACTTCCTGCACCTACGTTGAAGCGCCACAGGGAAAGCCCGATTCCCATGGGCTTTCCATCAGCATCATTTTCTGTACTGAATAACCAGTCTGCCACCTGGTTTTGCTTCTCCTGGGGCCATTTGCCTATGATGTGCATGCTCCAGGCATCCGAAGCACTGAAATGCTCCATGACTTGCAGTGGCTGTTCCTGAACAATCTGATAGTTTATATTTGCTTGTGGCGAACACGAAGTAGTTATTGCTAAAGCGAGTAATAATACTTTGTATCTCATCATTTTCTGTTTTATATATTAGAGGTTATTCAACATTCAAAAGAACTTCTGTTCCTTGCAAGAGCGGTGAAGTGAACTTTACACGAACCTGACCTTTTTCACCGGTCGTCTGTATGTAAGTAAGCAAACGGCCGTGGAAAGCACGGTGGTGATTGTCGGTATAGTCGCTCATATCCCTGTTATCGGAACCTTCGAGCCCTAACAGGCGTGCCGGACCTTCGATAGTGCAAGTGATATCATTGTCTCCAAGCTTCACGATTGTGCCATTTTCGTCAACGATTTCTACAATAAGATGCGCTGTGGCACGGTCGCAGGAAAGAGTAGTGCGGTCTGCACTGACCCGAAGGGCATAAGGACGACCGGAAGATTGAATCGAATAGCTTGAAACAATATTTCCGTTGGTATCGCAACCTTCAACTTTCAGTTCGCCTGCCTGATAGGGAATATCCCAGTAGATGATACCACTCTTTTCGTCATAGGGCTTCATGTTGCCTACTACTTTCCCGTTGAGCAACAGACGCGCTTGCGGTGCATTGGTATAGCAAACTACGCGTATCTCCTGACCGGAATCATAGTTCCAGATGTCCCATGCATCGGGTGACAGGAAAGTACGTTGGGAGTTCTTGAATCTGGCTTGTATGGGATAGGTACCGATATAAGTAACCGGCTTCTCACTCCACAGTGAAGCACGGAAATGTCCGCGAGGCTTGGGGAAGCTACCGAAATCGAGTAATCCGGTGTAGAGCCCTCGGGAAGGCCATGCTCCCGATTCACCAAGATAATCCGTACCTGTCCAGATGAATTGTCCAAAGATAAATTCTTTGTTCTTCACCGCATACCAGGCATCAAGGCCGGAACCGTTTTCACTGCCGTAGATGACACGTTTAGGGTAAATGGCATGATCTTCATCGTAGCGGTTTTCTGTATAGTTATATCCCACTACGTCAACAGCATCGGGATATTCTGTTTCATTGGACATCACGACACCTGCCAGAGCTCCTGTTACAGGACGAGAAGTATCGACAGCACGTACGCGGGCTGCCAGGCGTTTGGCTATCACTCCGATACGCATGGCATCGGGTGCATCGGGCTTATAGCCGCCAAACATAGGTTGGTTGATTTGTGCTCCATCGAGAATAGGATGGGAATAGGGATCATTCGGATAATCTACTTCATTGCCGATACTCCACAGGAAGATGGAGGGATGATTGCGGTCACGGCGTACCATATCGGTGACATCCTGCTCTATCCATTCTTCAAAGAAGTCAAAAGAGCCATCAAAGCCCGGTTCACCTTTATTCCACCCTTTGATCCATTTACGTTTTGGGAATTCCCATTCATCAGAAGCTTCATCCATGACAAGCAGACCTAATTGGTCGCACAGGTCGTATACGACGGGAGCTTGCGGATTATGGCTCATACGGATGGCGTTCACACCTATTTCTTTGAGATTATTCAGGCGGCGTTCCCATACTTCAGGCGGCACTACGGCGCCAAGTACACCGGCATCGTGGTGCAGACATACACCTTTGACTTTCATCCAATTGCCGTTAAGTGCGAATCCTTTATTAGGGTCAAAGTCCAGTGTGCGGAGTCCTACTTTGGTTTCACAACCGTCAATACGCTTTCCATTACTGAGTAATTCAGCTTTCAGTGTGTAGAGGTAGGGATCATTCAGGTTCCAGCGGTGAGGCTTAGTTACTTTCAGTGTGAGGGTTTCTTTGGTGATACCTTCTTTCCTGTCGGAAACGCGAGTACGGCGTTGTGCTACTTGCTTGCCCGCAGCATCGTATAGTGTGGCCGAGAGTTCCAGTTTCTCACGGGTAGCTATATGTTTTTGTACTTCCATATCAACGGCTATGGTGGCCTGTCGGTCAGTCAGAGAAGTAGCATACCAGCCTGTGCCCCATTGTGCAAGATGTATTTCGGGGGCAGCAATAAGCCATACGTCACGATATATACCCGATCCTGTATACCAACGGGAATCAGCATAACGGCTATGGTCTACACGTACGCTCAATACATTGTCACCTTCTTTCAAATACGGGGTCATATCGTAAAGGAATGAGATGTAACCATTGGGGCGCTTACCAAGCAGGTGGCCGTTCAGATAAACTTCGCTACGGTTGTATACTCCTTCGAAGTAGATGTAATGGCGTGCGGCATTGTCGGTGATGTTGAAATGCTTGCGATACCAGCCTATTCCACCCGGCAGGTAGCCCGTACAGCTGGCCAGTGAGGGCGACAGTTGTCCTTCAATGGACCAGTCGTGCGGCAGTGTAAGTTTGCGCCATTGAGTGTCGTCGAAAGTGGGATTTACGATGGTTGAGTCGTCAGTCAGCCGGAAGAGCCATCCGTCGTTGAACTTAGAGGCGTTACCGAATGAGACTTGCGCCCGAGCCGGGCAGGCTACCAGAAAGGCTGCCACGAGAACAGCCAGTGTAAGAGCATTTTTCATGGGGTTATGATTAATTTAGATTCATTGTTGCAAATATAAGCGATATCGACCTCTCATGCCTAGCATAAATCATTCAGCTTAGGGGTATAAATCATGCAATACCTGGATTTGTACATTCGGAATAGAGATTTTATTTCTATTTTTGGCTTGCAATAGAAAGCTGATATTATGAAAAGCAGATTTTTACTTTACTTCCTGTTATTGCCTGCACTTTTGTCGGCACAGTCTTATGCTATCCGGCAATTGGGAATTGAAAAGGGACTTTCCAACAACTATGTGATCAGTATAGCCCAGGATAAAGCAGGCTTCCTATGGTTTGCAACTGAAGAAGGTTTAAATAAATTCGATGGTACGCGCTTCATCACCTACTATAAGAATGAAACACCGAATGACTATGGTATCACAGGCAATGAGTTGAACTGCCTGCTTGATGATTCAGTAGATTCTATTCTTTGGATCGGAACACAACGATCCGGATTGAATGCTTACGACTATATGAACGATACATTTACATTTTATCGGCATGATGAGGCTTCACCGGAAAGTATCAGCACAGATGATGTAACGAATATAGTTGCCGCCGCTGATGGGAATCTATGGGTTACGACTTACTGGAAAGGGATAGAATACTTCGATAAAAAAACAGGCCGCTTTTCTCACTATAATATGGGGACTGTACCTGGATTGGTTAGCGATCATGTCTGGACAGTTGCCGATGGGGGCGATGGCAAGTTGTACGTAGGACATGTACACCATGGTCTCAGTATCCTCTCGATTAAAGATAAGAAGGTGAAGAACTTTGTTCATGATCCGAAAGACCGGAGCAGCTTGCCGGGGAATGAAGTAAGATGCATATATAAGGATTTGAATAATAATATCTGGGTCGGCACAAACAAGGGATTGGCATTGTTTAATCCGCAGATGCAGAATTTTATTCGGTTTACTACAGATGGAAATCTTTCGCGTTACATCTATGATATCCGGCAACTTGATGGGAATAAACTATGGATAGCTATGGAATTTGGTGGAATAGCCATAATGGACTTGTCGCAGCGCCTGTTCCTGTTACCCGAACAGACTCAATTTAGTTATATCAAAGAAGGAGATGATGGATATAGTCTGTCCAATTCAAGTGTACGGTGTATTTTCCAGGATTCATTCAAGAATATTTGGGCAGGTATATGGGGTGGTGGAATAAACTTCCTTAGCTATGAGCCGCCACTGTTTAACGGTTATAATTATTCTTCGAATCAGAATTCAATGAACCGTTTGAATAATAAAATGGTAAGTAGTGTTTGTGTGGATGGCCAGGGTAAATTGTGGATCGGAACGGATGGAGACGGAATCAATGTTTTTGATAAAGGTAAACGGATAGCCGTTTATCAGGAGGATACTGAAAATATGGGTGGAAATTCCGTATTGGCTTCATTGCGTGATTCGGAAGATAACTTGTGGTTTGGGTTGTTTATGGGCGGAGTGAGCTATTATGATACGAAGAGAAAGATATTCCAACGGAACTTTCTCAAAGAAATGGAGCATGAAGATATCCGTTCACTTTATGAAGATAATCAGCATATGCTATGGATCGGTACCAGTCGGGGTATTTATAAAGTAGATTTGGCAGATAAGAAGGTCGTAGGACATTATGAGTTTGAGAACAACTTGGTGCGGTGTGTTATGAAAGACTCCCGAGGTCGTCTGTGGGTTGGTTCTTTTGGAAGTGGATTAGGAATGGGCGATAGTGAGTTGCAGGATGTCAAGCTCTTCAATACTGAGAATCAATTTCCTTCTAATACAATCAACGCAATTTATGAAGACAGCAGGAATAATGTATGGATTGGAACAGGAGAAGGGTTGGTGTGTTTCTTCTCCCTACCCGATTGGGAATATAAAGTCTATCGTCGTGAAGAGGGGCTGGCCAATACACATATACTTGCCATAACGGAAGATGCTGACAGTAATATTTGGGTGAGCACCAACAAGGGAATCAGTTGTTTTTTGCGGGATAAAGGCGTTTTCAATAATTATGACCATTGGGATAACGTACCGATGGGAAACTTTATGAGTGGCAGTGTAGCCAAGGACCAGGATGGGGAGATTTATTTCGGTTCTGTCAATGGACTGTGCCATTTTAATCCGGATTTTGTTTTGGCAAAACGCGAAGCTCCTGCGGCGGTTATCACAGAAATGAAGATATTTGCCCCTTTAGGGAATGCGGGAAGTAATGAAGAAGTGGTAAACATTAGCGGGCAGTCGAAAGTAAAGTTGAATTATATGCAGAATAGCTTCAATATTACTTTTAATATACAGAACTATGCACTCGTCAACCAAATAGAATATGCCTATATGCTGAAGGGGCTCGAAGATGCGTGGTATACAGTAACGGACCCTAATAGCGTTACCTTCCGTAACATACCTCCCGGTGACTATCATTTTCTGGTGAAAACCCGTATCCGGAATCAGGAATGGTCGGACGAAGTTACAACACTGGATATTCAGATAGTTCCGCCTTTGTGGTTGACCTGGTGGGCGAAATGCTGCTATGTATTACTGAGTGGAGCTATTCTGTTCCTTATTTTTTATACTTACAAGAAGAAGCTCGATATGGAGGTCCTGTACGATCTGGAAAAGAAGAATCATGTGCAGGAGCAAGAACTGAACCAGGAACGTTTACGTTTCTATACCAATATTACACATGAGCTGCGTACGCCGCTGACTTTGATATTGGGGCCGCTGGAAGATATGCAGAAGGTTAATTCGCTTTCTAATAAAGATGCCCAGAAGATATCGGTTATTCACCAGAGTGCTATACGGTTATTGAACCTGATCAATCAGATACTGGAATTCAGGAAGACGGAAACACAGAACAAGAAGTTGTGTGTGGCCCATGATAATATAGCCAATCTGGTGTATGAAATAGGGCTTAAGTATAAAGAACTGAATCGTAAGCCGGATATTGAATTCCATATCGAACTTGAGAAAGAGGACATGCCTTTGTACTTTGATAAAGAGGTAGTGACTATTATTCTGGATAATTTAATTTCAAACGCCATTAAATATACTGAGAAAGGCTCTATCAGTTTGGGGTTGCACAATGTAGTGCGGAATAATATCAATTATACCGAGATAAAGATAGGTGATACAGGCTTTGGCATTACTCCTGAGGCATTACCCAATATTTTCAACCGTTATTATCAGGAGGGAGGCGATCATCAGGCTTCGGGTACAGGTATCGGTTTGGCGCTGGTGAAGAATCTGGTGGCGTTGCACGAGGGAGAAATAAGGGTGGAGAGTACTTTGGGCGCAGGTAGTACTTTCTATATCTGCTTATTGACGGACAATACTTATCCTCACGTATTGCATGCCGATTCGCCGGAAAGAACTGTGAATGAAAAGGAAGAAAAAGAGGAAGTGCCGGAGTCTGTTTCCAGTGGGAAGCGTATTTTGTTGATAGTGGAAGATAATCAGGATATCTGCAATTACATTGTTGAGTCTTTCTCTGATGATTTTGAAGTAAAGACAGCGGCGAATGGCGAACAGGGAATGGAGCACGCTTTAAGCTGTATTCCCGATATCATTGTAAGCGATATCATGATGCCTGTAATGAACGGAATAAAAATGTGCAAAATGCTGAAGGAAGATGTGCGTACCAGTCATATACCCATTATCCTGTTGACAGCCAAGGACTCTTTGCAGGATAAGGAAGAAGGCTATCAGGTAGGAGCTGATTCTTATCTGACGAAGCCTTTTAGTGCCACTCTTCTGCACAGCCGTATTCATAATTTGCTTGAGTCGCGCAAGCGGCTGACGGAGCGTTTTAGTACCAGCACTCTACATCATAATATGAATGATAAGCGTGCTTTACTGGCAGAATCCCTGAATAAACTGGATAATGAGTTCATCGAGAAGATAAATCAGCTGATAGAAGCCCGTTTGTCATCCGAGAAGATAGATATCGGTTATCTGGCTGATAATATGTGTATGAGTAAATCTACACTTTACCGGAAGATGAAAGCATTGACGGGATTGTCTACCAATGAATATGTCCGTAAGATAAAGATGCAGTATGCCGAAAGATTGCTACTGGAAGGAAGATATAATGTTTCGGAAATTGCTTTCAAAGTGGGGCTAAACAGTGTGGTGTATTTCCGGCAGTGTTTTAAGGAGGAGTTCGGGGTATTGCCTTCGGAGTATCTGAAACAATCTTAAGAGATTTATTATATCATTAAAGAACCTACCTATCTTTTACAGGAAAGATAAGCAAGTTCTTCAATGGTTTTTATTTCAAAAAATTATTTCTCCTCGAATGTATTGAAAGAGTGCGGTTGAAGTTCAATGTTCAGGTAACGGTCCCGTAACTTCACGGTTACTTTTTTAGCCTCATCATTAAAGTTTCCGGCTATCACTACCTTTTTCTTTTCTGGAGTTTCCACTACCAAGACCGGTGTTCTTCCTTCTGTTGAAGGCTTGTAGGCTATTACACGTGAACCGGGTGTTACGAACTGGCTATAATGTCTTACTGCATAATACTCCGGTGTAAGAGTTGCCGTACGGGATTTTGAATCAACGTGTATCAAAGCGTTCTGTTTCCATCCCCAGGGACTTTCACCGTTATCGCAGAGGGTATTGTTCCAGAAGGTGTACTCTTCGCAGCCATTACCCAGGTAGTGGTTAATCAGATGGAAGGTGTGTTCGCCCGCTCTCCAGTCGAAGGTGCCTCCACCACATTCGCTTTCTGTCTGCATATACTTGTACTGGGGGTATTTGGCACGTATTTTAGGCAGTATCTGTCCTCCTTCCCACTGAAAGCCAATTCCTTGAACGCTTTGCGGCATGCGTGGATCGGAAAGTATTTTATCTACGTAGTCATAGCGGTTGGTATTGAAAGTGCCAAGGTAGAGAGCTACTTCCGGATGATGTTTCTTTAATGTGGGCGCCAGATACTCTACGTTGAAACGTACGGTACCCTCAGCTGTCCAAGCACAACCGGGATACGGGGTATAACTGTATGCTTCGTTCTGATACATGATCATATCGATGGGAATTCCTTGTTCTTTATAGGCATCAATGAATTTACAGAAGAAGTCGGCATAAGTTTGCAGATAGCGTGGGTCTTGAATCATGTAGTCATTCACTGCGAGTTGTCGGGGGAAGACGTCTCCGCGTTTCTCCGTGTTATCCTCATAAAGTACTACATCAGACAGAGGTGACATTTTATTAGTCCTGTCACTGCGTACCGGATAGTCATTGTTAACCTTCATCCAACTGGGAGGAGACCAGGGGGATGTCCAGAAGGTCATGTTGGGATTATACTTTTGCGCTGCACGGATGAAAGGAATGATGGCCAGTTTATCCCGGTTGATATTGAAATACTTCAGTTGGAAGTCGCCTGATACTTCGTCGCAACTGTACCAGTTGCGGGCATAGTCGTTGGCGTTCATCGAAATACGGCCTCTGTTGAAGCGAAGCTCTCCTTCGGGAGAGAACATTTTCTTCAACAAATCGTCCTGTTCATCACGGGTGAGCATGTTCAGGGCATCCCAGCACAGTTCGTTGAAGGTAGTTCCCCATGCTTTGAATGTGGTGCCTTCTTCCGTCCCACTGATATTTAAAAGCGGGGTTTGGGCGGCACTCGGTTGCAGTTTCACTTTGGATTGCTGCCAGAGGTTACCTTCCGTACTACTTACCCGGTTGTAAGTCTGGGCGTATGTTCCGGTGGAAAAGGCGGTTGCCAGACAATAGAGAAATACTTTTTTCATTTTCTTCTTTTTTATGGTAATAAGTTTTCAGGTGCAAATTAAGTAAAATAGTTAATATTATTAAGGGTACAAAAGGCGCAAAAAGGAGGACAAATGGATTCAAACGAAGTCAATACGCCTTTTTTAGGTTAAAAAACATAGGTTTTGTCTGTTGGCTGAATTTGTTCTGGATGGTATTTTTTAATGAGAGGATTAGATAAAGTGTAAGCGAAATGTCAGGGAATAATTTTATGCGTACCTCGCATATAGGCATAAAAAAAGGAGTACCGCTGTACTCCAACCTTTGTTAACCTTAAATCTAATACTATGAAAAACACAGTGCAAAGATACGGACTTCTGGGATATCTGCAAATAAAACAAATAAAAAAGAGTGTTTTATAACATGTTTTAGTAAAAGTGCTGTTTTTGTTAAGGCTTACTAAGGATTTGAGTCCCCTCAGTACTTGTTTTCTAAAAAAGAATTATCTTTGCATGGCTGCGAAAATAAGCTGCACTTTTGCATATTAATAAATTTATAAAGAACGACTACTGTGAGCGAAGAAGATATTGTCCTTACTCCGATGATGAAACAGTTCTTGGACCTGAAAGCCAAGCATCCTGATGCCGTAATGTTGTTTCGTTGCGGTGACTTCTATGAAACTTATTCTACCGATGCTGTTGTTGCAGCCGAAATCCTGGGAATTACCCTGACTAAGCGTGCCAATGGTAAAGGAAAGACTGTTGAAATGGCGGGATTCCCTCATCATGCATTGGATACGTATCTACCTAAGCTGGTACGTGCCGGGAAGCGTGTGGCCATCTGTGACCAGTTGGAAGACCCGAAGATGACCAAGAAACTGGTGAAACGGGGCATTACGGAACTGGTAACTCCCGGTGTTTCCATCAATGATAATATATTGAATTACCGGGAGAATAATTTTCTGGCTGCCGTACATTTTGGTAAGGGAACGTGTGGTGTGGCATTTCTCGATATATCTACGGGTGAATTCCTCACTGCAGAGGGACCTTTCGACTATGTAGATAAACTCTTGAATAACTTCGCTCCTAAAGAAGTGCTTTTTGAACGTGGAAAACGTGGCATGTTTGAGGGTAACTTCGGAAGTAAGTTCTTTACTTTCGAACTGGACGATTGGGTATTTACAGAGACCACCGCCCGTGAGAAACTTCTGAAGCATTTTGAAACAAAGAACTTGAAAGGTTTTGGTGTAGAGCATCTCAAGAATGGTATCATCGCTTCGGGAGCTATCTTGCAATATCTTATCATGACGCAGCATACCCAAATCGGACATATCACTTCTCTGGCACGTATTGAAGAAGATAAGTACGTCCGTCTGGATAAATTCACCGTTCGCAGCCTTGAGCTGATAGGCAGCATGAACGATGGAGGCAGCAGCCTGTTGAACGTGATTGATAAAACGATTAGTCCGATGGGAGCCCGCTTGCTGAAACGTTGGTTGGTGTTTCCACTGAAAGATGTATTGCCTATTAATGAGCGTTTGAACGTAGTGGAATACTTCTTCCGCCAACCGGATTTCAAAGAATTGATTGAAGAACAGTTGCATTTGATAGGTGATTTGGAACGTATTATTTCCAAAGTTGCTGTAGGGCGTGTTTCTCCGCGTGAAGTAGTTGCGTTGAAGGTCGCTTTGCAGGCTATCGAACCTATCAAAGAAGCCTGTATGGAGGCGGATAATGTCAGCCTGAACCGTATCGGCGAACAACTGAATATTTGTAAGTCCATTCGTGATCGTATTGAGAAAGAAATTAATAATGACCCTCCGTTGCTGATAAACAAAGGTGGTGTCATGAAGCTGGGTGTCAATGATGAATTGGATGAATTACGCCAGATAGCCTATTCCGGTAAGGATTATTTGTTGAAGATACAGCAGCGGGAAAGCGAACTGACGGAAATTCCCAGCTTGAAGATCGGCTACAACAATGTGTTCGGTTATTATATCGAAGTCCGTAATACGCACAAAGATAAAGTTCCGCAGGAGTGGATACGTAAACAAACTCTGGCAAATGCTGAACGTTACATCACGCAGGAGCTGAAAGAGTATGAAGAGAAGATACTCGGCGCCGAAGATAAAATATTGATTCTGGAGACTCAGCTTTATACAGAACTTGTGCAGGCTTTAAGTGAGTTTATCCCTGCCATCCAGGTCAATGCAAACCAGATAGCACGTCTGGACTGCCTGCTTTCCTTTGCCAATGTGGCGCGTGAAAATAACTATATACGTCCTGTTATTGAAGATAACGATGTGCTGGATATTCGCCAGGGACGCCATCCGGTTATTGAGAAGCAACTTCCTATAGGGGAAAAATATATTGCCAATGATGTGATGCTGGATAGCAGTTCGCAACAAATCATTATCATTACCGGTCCGAATATGGCTGGTAAGTCTGCATTGTTGAGGCAAACGGCTCTGATAACGCTGTTGGCACAGATCGGTAGCTTCGTACCTGCCGAGAGTGCGCATATCGGTTTGGTGGATAAGATATTCACCCGCGTGGGTGCCAGCGATAATATCTCTGTTGGCGAATCTACGTTTATGGTAGAGATGAATGAAGCAGCGGATATCCTGAATAACCTGTCTCCGCGCAGTCTGGTGCTCTTTGATGAACTGGGACGAGGTACGTCTACCTACGACGGTATTTCTATCGCCTGGGCGATTGTAGAGCATATCCATGAGCATCCTAAAGCAAAAGCACGTACACTGTTTGCTACGCACTACCATGAATTGAACGAAATGGAGAAGAGCTTCAAGCGTATCAAGAACTACAATGTTTCCGTTAAGGAGGTGGATAATAAAGTTATCTTCCTGCGTAAACTGGAACGTGGCGGCAGTGAACACTCTTTCGGTATCCATGTAGCAAAGATGGCGGGTATGCCGAAAAGTATCGTAAAACGTGCGAATGACATTCTGAAACAGCTTGAGGCGGACAATCGTCAGCAAGGTATTGCAAGTAAGCCGATGGCGGAAGTAGGAGAGACGCGTGGCGGCATGCAGCTTAGCTTTTTCCAGTTGGAAGATCCTGTGCTCTGCCAGATACGTGACGAGATTTTGAATCTGGATGTGAATAATCTCACCCCGCTGGAGGCGCTGAATAAGCTGAATGACATCAAGAGGATTGTGAAAGGGAAGTAAAACTCGAAATAAAATAAGGAAATGAAATCTTAGCCTTATTCCGCCAGTTTGAAGAGGCCGCTTCCGAATATGAAGGCGTAGAATGCTGGAGTGCAAGAGAATTGCAGGTATTATTAGGGTATTCTAAGTGGGAGAACTTCATCAAGGTGATTGATAAGGCTAAGGAAGCTTGTGAACATGTTCTGGAGCCGAAAAAGCTATTGATGACATGATGCTTACCCGCTATGCTTGTTATCTGATTGCACAAAACGGTGATAGCCGTAAAGAACAGATCTCTTTTGCGCAGAATTATTTTGCGGTGCAAACCCAGAAAGCGGAATTGGTAGAACAGCGTTTACTTGAGTATGAACGTGTAAAAGCTCGTGAAAAGCTTGGGCAGACTGAAAAGCAGTTATCAGGTGTTATTTATGAAAGAGGGGTAGATAGTAAAGGATTTGCCCTTATACGTTCTAAAGGTGACCAAGCGTTGTTTCGTTTGAGTACACAACAATTAAAACGTAAAATGGGAGTTCCCGATAGTCGTCCTGTAGCTGATTTTCTTCCTACTATAAGTATTAAAGCAAAAGATTTGGCTGCTGAAATGACAAGTGTAAACATACAGACTAAAGATTTAAGAGGGATTAATCCGATTGGTCAGGAGCATGTAGATAATAATACTGCTGTTAGAAATATGCTGTTACAGAGAGGGATTGTTCCTGAAAGTCTTCCTCCTGCTGAAGATGTGAAAAAAGTACAGAGGAAACTGGACAGTACGGAAAAGAAAGTATTGAAGGAAACCAAAAGGAAATAATCTATGGATTTATATGTTGAGGTTGTAACAAAGGCTACAACCTCATTTTTTGTTCTTTTAGTCTGTTAATTCTTTCTTCACACTATCCTTCTGCTGTTCCCTATATTGGCGTGGTGGCATACCGAAACGCTGGGAGAATAACTTATAGAACGTTCCGCGGTTATTGAAACCTGTCTTGTCCATAATTTCCTCAATGGTATAGTTCTTTGTCAGCAACAGTCGCTCGGCCATTGTGAGGCGATATTCTTTGATGATATCAGCAGGAGATTTGTCCGTTATAGGCTTTAATTTACGGTAGAACTGACGGGTGCTATAGCCCAGGTCACTGCTCAATAGTTCAACGGATAAGTCAGGGTTTGTGATATTCTTTTCTATGGTTTCTATCACCTTATCCAGGAATTCCTGATCTTCTTTGTGGATACAGTTCCCGTTTTCCACTTTGAATGAACTGAATATGGAACTATAATATTCTTTCAGGTCCGATTCTCTTTTAATTAATCGGTAGACTACTTTCTCTAAGTATTTTACATTGAAAGGTTTCGTCACATACACTTCTGCACCAGCCTCAATGCCTTTCACCTGATCGTCTTCGTGATGAAGGGCAGACAGTAGAATGAGTGGAATATGGCTCCATAACTTGTTTTGCTTGATTTTCTGGGCAAAGGAAAGCCCGTCTATTTCAGGCATCATCACATCTGAAATAATCAGATCCGGCTGCTTCAGTTCCAGGCTGGTCAGAGCTTCTGCAGCGTTATTGAAAGATAATACATTGTATTTATCTACAAATATTTCCGAGACGAACCATAACATAGAAGGATCGTCGTCAATGATCATAACCGTGTGCTTGGAAGTGTCGAAATTAACAGCGGTCTGTTCCAGTTCCATGGGCTCCGTATTTGTATTCAGAGGTCCTGTTGCATACACTTTTTGGGGTGTTTCTGCTTCCTGTGCAGTGGGCGATAGTTCCGGTAAAGTGACTGTAAATGTAGTTATCTCATTCTGAATACTGCTGACATTGATTTCACCGTTCAGCAGAGTAACCATATTCTTACAAATAGCCAATCCCAGCCCATTCCGTGAATTCTTGCCATTCATTTCAAAAGAATCCAATATCTTATAGCGATCGAATATCTTTGCAAGATTCTCTTTCGCTATCCCCTTTCCTGAGTTGGATATATTAAGGGTTAGAAGCTGTTTTTCTACTTTCAGACCGATGGTGATATTCCCTTCTTCCGGAGTATATTTGAAGGCATTTGAGATCAGGTTATTGACGATCTTACTGAAACAACTGATATCCGTGTTCCATTCAATGTCCGGTTCAATATCCAACCGATAGTTCAGATTCTTATTTTCAGCCAATTCACAGAAGGATTCCGCTATGTTCCGGAGTTTGTCCGATACGGATAATCTTTGGATAGAAAGTACCTTATGACCGGTTTCCAGTCTGCGGAATTCCAGCAGCTCCAGAATCAAACCATTCAGTTTCTCTGCATTCTGCTGTATCATCTTTCCGTATTTGCGGATGTACGAATCTGATTGAGGATAGGCAAGTATCTTTTCGCACGGACCGTAAATCAGCGTCAGCGGCGTACAGAATTCATGAGTGATGTTGGTAAAGAAGCGCAGCTTAGACTCATAGACTTCTTCTTTCTTTTCCCGGTTCAATTTCTCAATCATACGGTGTTGCTTCCGGCGGTATTGATGAACTATCCTATAAACAGCAAGAATGCAGAACAAAGCGATTAATATGAAATAGAGAATATATGCCCAATTACTTAAATACCAGGGAGGGGCAATCTGAATCAGAAGTGTCTGCGGTTCGCACTCTTTTCCATTCATGTTATTCTTGTATTTCACTAACAGGGTATATTGTCCGGGTGCAAGATTGGAGAAGATAGCGCTGGCCGATGTTCCACTTTCTATCCACTGGCTGCTTACTTCGTCCAATTTGTAAGAATAAGAGTAATTGTTTCCATTTATATAATCTATTGCCATAAAATCGATACAGAAGAAGTTCTGGCTATAATCCAGCTGAAGTATCTTCTTTCCTTTCTTGTCGTGGAGGAAATCATGAATATTGTATTCTTTTCCGAAGATGGATAATCCCTTCAGACTTATCTGAGGCATATAATCTGCCATAATATAAGCGTTGGACTTGACGGTAACAAATCCGTTTGTCCCTCCGAAGAACAAAGTTTCGGTTCGTAAGTCTTTATAGAAAGCTCCATCACTGAATTCAGTGACTTCCAGTCCGTTTTCCCGGTTGTAAGTCTGTCCGGTATTGGTTTTAGGGTTGAACCTTACCAGTCCTTGATTCGTACTGATCCAAAGGTTATTTTGTTGGTCTTCCAAAATGCCATGTACTGTGTTGTTTGAGAAAAGGTCAGCCCTGTCATGATAATGTGAGTAATCTTCATTGAAGTGAAGTAGTCCGGAACTGGTTCCCAGCCAATGTCCTTTCTTATTTTTATAAATGGCGAAAATATCATTGGCAGTCTGACTGTTCACTACATTATCAAACCTGTATGGAGTTAGCTTTTCGGTTTCGACATTCAGTCGGTAGGCTCCATAGCCACGATTACCGAACCAAAGGATAGAATCATTCTCCTGGAAGGAGGTAAAGAAATAATTGGAAGCCATACGCCCGTCATCCAGAACAATTCTGGTAGCCGATTTTACGGAAGGAGAACTACCGGCTTTATCCAAAATAACTTTTACGATACCTTCACCTACAGTGGATACCCATAAAGTGGTATCATTTAATTCGTTGATGGAGTGTACATATTTCACCTTCTTTCCATCGGCTATCACTGTAAACGCTTTCAGCTGTTTATTTTGGTATGAATAGTAGTTGAGCCCGTTTTCCGTTCCAATCCATAGCCTGTTCGCAGAACCGGGGGCAAAGCAATAGACGGTGTTGTCGGTTAAGGCACTGTTGCTGATGGAGATCCGGTCGAAAGAAGCTGCTGCATTGGTTTCCGGAGAATAATTCCTGATGCGCAATATACCTCCTCCTTTGGTTCCTATCCATAAGGTTTGTTCCTCGTCGTAGTAAACGGTACGTACGGGGTTGTTTATCTGGTATACAGGAGTATCCAGCAGCGTATTGGTAATGGAGAAAGTATCATTGAAATACATGTATACCCCTTGTCCGTCTGTTCCTATCCAAACAATATCCTGATATTTGTCTTTCATCAGACAGAAGATGCCGGAATGGATTTCTGTATCTTGCATCTGGTATTTTATTTTCTGATCGGACATATATTTCAATACGATCAATCCGCTGCTTTTGAAGCCAATGTAATAGTCGTTTTGTTGTTTGATGATGGAAGAAACTTCTCCGCGTGTTTCGACTTTTGTTTTGAGATCTGCAATAAAGTATTGCTGTTGATTGCCGAAGTCATATTCATAGAGTGAGTAGGTCTTATCGATGAAATAGATCAGATCTTCTTCTGCGAATGCCCATAATAACTGTTCGGAATGCTTGAAAAGATTGTTGGGGGTGAGGGTCATCCCTTCTTTATTCTTGTTTATCTGATAGCTGCGGGTGTCATTATTCGAAGTGAATACCCATAAAATATTGTTTTTGTCAATGATAGTGGATAATACGTGTCCGAATGCTATTTGAGGTACTTCCAACTTTTGGAAGAGTTGCTTTTCCGGTTGATAGTAATAGATATATCCGTCGTCTTTTACAATGAAAAGGTCATTATCCCTGCTTTTTGCCATATAGTTCTTGTCTTTGAACTCCGTGAAGCTTTTAGATGTCTGGAATTTGGTATCCAGACGGTCCAGTCCATAGTTGGTCTGTATCCATAATACATCCTTTTCAGTCTCCATGATGTCGTTAATCAGGTTTCCGGATAATGGGGCTTTCGTCGGGTTGACAGGATTGTATACATGGATATTGGTGCCGTCGAAAATATTCAGACCATCACATGAACCGATCCAGATGACTCCCTGATGATCCTGGTAAAGGGATAAGATAGCACTGTTGGATAAGCCGTTTTTGTTTGAAAATTGCCGCAGACTGTATGCATGAATCAAATGCGGAAAGCAGCATAAGATGCAGATAAGCAGTGAAACTTGGGGGAAGTAGTGTCTGTTTTTCATATCTGTATATCGGACTAATTAGGTATTGCAAAGATAGAGAATTATGGTTGGATATGGTTGGGAAGCATAGAAAAAAGAGTAATACTTTTCTGACTTTTTTGTGCGTTTTACAGCTATAGCCATGTAATTACACTTTTATGGCATAAATATAGGTATGCTTTTAGGTAAGTGCCGCTATTTTTGCGATTGATAAATATCTGTATTATTCACAATAGAATATTTTACTATGAAATTACCAGTTATCCTATTAGCATCTGCGCTACTTTGTTCAGGTAGTATGCATGCACAGAGTGCAAAACCGGAGAAAAAAGCGAAAGTTTATATGGTAGCAGATGCCCACCTGGATACCCAATGGAATTGGGATGTCCAAACCACCATCAAAGAGTATGTTTGGAATACCTTGTCCCGTAATCTGTTTCTGTTGAAGAAGTATCCCGATTATATCTTCAATTTTGAAGGAGGTGTCAAATATGCTTGGATGAAAGAATACTTTCCCAGTGAATATGAGCAACTCAAAGCATTTGTGCGTTCAGGTCGCTGGCATATCAGTGGCAGTAGTTGGGAAGCATCGGATGTGCTGGTACCCTCTGTTGAGTCTTCCATTCGTAACATCCTGCTTGGACAGGAATATTACAGAAAAGAGTTCGGGACAGAAAGCACGGATATTTTCTTACCCGACTGTTTTGGCTTTGGCTGGACGCTGCCTACTATTGCCAAACATTGCGGTCTCATCGGCTTTTCTTCACAGAAACTCGACTGGCGTAACCATCCTTTTTATGGAGAGAGCAAACATCCTTTTATGCTTGGATTGTGGAAGGGGATTGACGGTTCTTTTATTATGCTTGCTCATGGCTATGATTATGGTAAGCGCTGGAATAACATTGACCTGTCGGAAGATAAAGAATTGCTGGGACTGACTAAGCGCACTCCATTGAATACGGTTTATCGCTATTATGGTACGGGTGATACGGGTGGTTCTCCCTCAATAGGCTCTGTCAGTTCTGTAGAAAAAGGTATCAAGGGGAACGGACCGTTAGAAATAATCAGCGCAACGAGCGATCAGTTATTCAAGGATTATCTTCCTTATGAAAAACATTCGGAATTGCCCGTTTTCAACGGTGAATTGCTGATGGATGTACATGGAACCGGATGTTATACTTCGCAAGCTGCCATGAAGCTTTATAACCGTCAGAATGAACTTTTGGGAGATGCTGCCGAAAGAGCGGCCGTAGCAGCGGATTGGTTGGGTATAGTCGGTTATCCGGGTGAAAGTCTGACAGAAGCATGGAAGCGTTTCATTTTCCACCAATTCCATGATGACCTTACCGGTACCAGTATCCCACGTGCTTATGAGTTTTCGTGGAATGATGAATTGCTTTCATTAAAACAATTTTCAGGTGTCCTGACAGCTTCGGTAGGGGCTGTTTCTGAGAAAATGGATACTCGCGTCAAGGGTATTCCGGTTGTGTTCTACAATGCACTCGGATTTCCGGTTACGGATGTAGCGGATGTAGCGATTGAAACTCCCAAATTTCCTAAAGGTGTCAGTGTTTATAATGCGGAAGGCAAGCAAGTAGCTTCCCAATTACTTTCTTACCGGAATGGAACTGTGCATTTATTGATAGAAGCAACTGTACCTGCTACAGGATATGCCGTGTATGATATCCGACTTTCCGGAAGCCAGAAGCAGGCAGATTCTTTTGTTTCAGAAACAACAGTGGAGAACTCTGTATATAAAATCTCATTGGATAAGCAGGGAGATATAATCTCGCTTTACGATAAGAAAAATAATAAAGAACTTGTAAAGGACGGCAAATCTATTCGTCTGGCTCTTTTTACTGAGAATGAATCATATAATTGGCCAGCTTGGGAGATTCTGAAAAAGACTATTGACCGTGCACCTGTTTCTATTACTGAAGACGTGAAAATGAATCTGTGTGAGAATGGTGCCCTGCGCAAGACTTTGTGTATAGAAAAGCGCCATGGCAAATCGTTGTTCCGCCAGTATATCCGGCTTTACGAGGGAGAATTGGCTGACCGTATAGACTTTTACAATGAGATAGACTGGCGGTCGACGAATGCACTGCTGAAAGCAGAATTCCCCTTGAATGTTGATAACGAAAAGGCGACCTACGATTTGGGTATAGGCAGCGTTCAGAGAGGTAATAATCTATTGACTGCTTATGAAGTATATGCCCAATATTGGGCGGATTTAACCGATAGTGACGGCAGTTATGGTGTTTCTATTATGAATGACAGTAAATATGGCTGGGATAAACCTGATAATCATACACTCCGCCTGACATTGCTTCATACACCCGAGACTAAGAACAACTATCCGTATCAGGATCGTCAGGACCTGGGATATCATACTTTCACTTATAGTTTGGTAGGGCACGCCGGCGGTTTGGACAAGGCGCAGGTCGTTAAGGAGTCTGAAGTTTTGAATCAGCGTCTGAAGGCTTTTGCTGCCGAGAAACATTCCGGAACATTGGGCAAAGCCTTCTCTTTCGCATCTTCGGACAATAGTAACGTTGTCATCAAAGCTTTGAAGAAAGCGGAAAGTTCGGACGAATATGTGGTGCGTGTGTACGAAACGGGTGGCAAAGCTCCACAAAATGCAGTGCTGACATTTGCAGGAACTATTACAAGTGCCGTTGAAGCAGATGGTACGGAGAAGAGTATAGGAAGTGCGGACTTCAGCGGTAATCAGCTGGAAGTCTCCATACAGCCCAACAGTATCAGGACCTATAAAGTCCGTTTCAATGATAATAAGAAGGAAGAATTGCGATGCGAACAACTGCCTCTCAATTATGACCGTAAATGTTTCAGCTGGAATGAATTCCGTTGGGAGGCTAATTTCGAAGCTGGTTATTCTTATGCCGCTGAATTAATACCTGCCGATATAACTGTTAATCGTGTTCCTTTCCATCTGGAAACAAAAGAAGAAATGAATGGCATGTTATGTAGCGGAAATACCTTGCAACTGCCTGCCGGACACTCCTATAACCGTTTGTATATACTGGCTGCTGCGGCAACTGCTGAAGAAGATGTTAGAGGAGTATTCCAGGTAGGGAAGAATTTGCAGGAGATTGTCGTTCCTTCTTATACCGGTTTCGTCGGACAATGGGGGCATACGGGCCATACACAAGGCTATTTGAAAGATGCAGAAGTGGCCTATGTCGGTACGCACCGCCATTCCGCTGAGGGAGATCATGCTTATGAATTTACTTATATGTTCAAGTTTGCCATTGACATCCCTACTAAAGCAACTGAGGTTATCCTGCCCGATAATAAAGATATTGTTATTTTTGCTGCTACATTGGTTGAAGAACCATATACACCTGTTAAAGCACTATCTACTTTATTCCAGACTGCCAATGAAGATGATACCAGCTTGCAGAAGACAGCAGAACTGAAGATCAATCTGTTGAAACCGGAACATATCGTTGCTTGGTCGGGATATACCAACGACAATGAGAAACCTGCATTTCTCATTGATGGAAACGAGAATACTAAATGGTGCGATACTTCTATGCTTCCTAACTATATTGATTTTGATTTGGGAATGGAAAAGGAAATAAGCGGTTGGAAGATGGTGAATGCTGCTCAGGAAAGCTATTCTTACATCACTGGCAGCTGCTTCTTGCAAGGCCGGAATAACCCGAATGAAGCATGGCGCACATTGGACTTTGTAACCGGAAACAAGCAGAATGTTATCAACCGTTCTTTGGGTAAGACTGAGAAGGTACGCTATCTGCGTCTGTTGGTTACTCAACCGGTACAGGCCGCTAATGGCAAGGACACACGTATTTATGAGTTTGCAGTTTTTTAATAACTCGTTGACGGAATTAATGTCTTTCTGTAGGGTTATGGATTAATTCACCACAGAGTCTCACAGAGTTTTTACCAACTATCCGTTCGGAATAAATCACCCATGCATAAAAGAAGGTGTGTCAAAACTGGAAAGTAACTTAAGCTCCCCTCCTCCCGGGAATTGAGATAGTACTGCATTATGACACACCTTCTTCAAATAATGTATATGGTGTGTTACTTCTTGGAATAATGAAATCTCATAGAGAAGAGATGTGAACCTCAATTATATCATCATTCACAGAGTAGACAAGACGATGTTCAACACTGATTCGTCTTGACCATTTACCTGCCAATTCATATTTTAGCGGCTCTGGCTTTCCTAATCCTGTGTAAGGATGTTCTGCAATGTCATTCAGCAAAGCGGCGATTTTATTCAGAATGGCTTTATTACCACTTTGTGAGAAGTAAAGATATTCCTTTCGTGCTTGTTCTGACAATGTTATTCTGTACATGACACCCTATTTAAGAAATCATCTATGCTTTCTCCTTCATTTTGTGATATGAAATTGCCATTCTTTATGTCTTCCTCGCCTTTGCGTATGGCCTCCATCATTTCAGGTGAGGACATGATATATTCAGTTTCTCTCAAAGAGTTATATTCATCCAGAGAAATCATCACTACTCCCTTCCCATTTCCGCGATTAATAATTATGTATCGCAATCGTCAACTACTGCGTCAATGTACCCTTTAAGGTTCGCTCTTAAATCTGTATAATTAGCTGTTCTCATAATTCTTCCTTTTTATGATTATGCAAATACATGTACTTATATGCGTACCTGCAAGTTTAATTAGTTAATATTTAAAGTCATTGATGGGCTTACTCCAGTATTGTTTCCTCGGAATATAGTCTCGAAAAGACAGACGGTTCATCACTTCGCGTACCCAATACTGTGTTTTTCAGGGCTGCCCGGTGTAGTAAATACAGAGTCGAGCATAGCTGCAAAGTTCTTTCATCTTTCATTGTTGTCTCATTCGTTGGCTTTTCCGCTGAAACTGCCGTCTGAAGGATGGGGAAGTGCTTTCAGGAAGATTACATCACTTCCTCGCACACCCGCATTTCCATCCCTTTATATACCACTACAATCTTGTGCAGTTGGGTGTGGCCGATGGCACGTTTCACTGTGTCCGTGTCGGCGTAACGGTTGGCTTGGGCAATGGCTTCCCGGCGCAGTTCTTCCACGCGTGTTTCGGGGTCTTTATACTTGGCATACTTCAGTTCCACGATGTAACTGTGCGTCATGTCGGAGTAAATCTCCAGCATCGGACAGAGGAAGATGTCGACATATCCAGCCTGCGTGTCCTGTTCGGAGATGGGACGATAGAAGCGGTTCTGAGCAGTCATGGCGAGGGTGAAACCGTGGACGAAGAATTCGCCCTTTTGCTTGTCGCGCTGTGAGGCATAACGTTTCAGGCAGTCGGCGATGTAGTCGAAGTAAGCTTTCCAATCGCCCCGATAGGCTAATGCGCTGGATAGTTCGCTCTTTTCATAGCTGCTGAAGCTCAGGTCGGCATCGTTGTAGGTATTCAGCAGATAGGTGTAGAGTTGTTCCTGCACCATCATGTTGGGGATAGTCAGTTTGGTTTTTCCTTCGTGCATGCCGCTGATGGTGAGCATCCCGAAATAGTAGAGCAAGCTCACGAAATTATCAGGATTGGTGATACTGGCGGCAGGGAAGCCGTCTTTCAGATCACCGGTGATAAATCCCTGGCTCACTAAAGTCTGAATGATGGAAGCGTCATGGGCAAATTCCTTGTCCTTGCGGATAAGCATGCGCAGCTTCTCGTAGTCGATGCGGATATTGCTTTCTATCATGTTTTGCGGTGCTTTTCCATTGTCAATGTAGTTCTTGACGAAATAAAGCACCATGTTAGAGTTGTACATCGTGGTTTCACCGTAGCAATCTTGTGCAAAACAGTAATTGTCGTACCATGGTTTCATCATTTCTATCAGCTCGTCGACGGTATGACGGAAGGGGCTGTTGGTTGAATAGTAGGTCAACATTTCGCGTACTTCCTCTTCTGTGAATCCCATCATTGCGTTGAATTTCGGTGAGAGTGAGTAGTTAGTACCGATGTTGAATCCGCTGGTCAGGTCGTCCATCGTCACGGGGCTTACACCGGTGATGAAGCAACGCTCGATACTGGAATAGGTGCCTGCTTTCACCTTGTTGAATAGATTCCGCAAATAACCTTCACTATGCGTCTCATCAGTGTATCGGCGTAAACTTTCGGGATTGGAAAGGATAGCATTGGTGAAGTGGTCGTATTCGTCGATGAAGAGATACATTTTCTGTCCGGCACGCTCGCATGCCTGATAGATGAACTCCAGTTGCGCTACAGCTCCGCTTTTGGTGTGCAGTTCTTCCCAGGTGTTCGGGGGGAGGAGGTCGGCATATTTCTTACAAAAACTCTCGATGGTGGTACCGCAGTGTTCATCCAACCCTTTGCGGTAATCATTCAGCTCGCCGCTGATGCCGGAAAAGTTGAGATAGAGCACGAGGTAGCTGTTTCGGTTCGGTGTGGGGTGCTCACCAATGTAGAGGCCACCAAAGAGGTCATCGAACTTATCGCGGGTGTTTACATCGTAGTAGTGTTGTAATATGTTTAGTGTCAGGCTCTTGCCGAAGCGTCGCGGACGGATGAAGAAAAAGAAACGATCCGCCTGTTCTATCAGGGGGATAAAGCAGGTTTTGTCTACATAATAATAGTCTTCGCGGCGAATAACCGCAAAGTTCATCATTCCGTAGGGAAGTCTCTTCCTGTTCGGTACTATATATTCCAATGGATCCATTTTCTGTCCTCCTGCTATTATTTTTTAATCTGTTGCTTTGTAGCATAACGACACAAAGATAACAAAAGTTCTTATAGCGACGATGCGTTTTCTTTCACTTATTTTGAAGGGAAGTGTTTCTAACTTTATCTCTTGAGTTCCGCATCCCTCGACATTCCATAATATCCCGGCATGGGGCGATAGATTGGCTGTGCGCGCCTTTCTACATTTGTCAGTTTGCCCTCTTTTTGCAATCGTTGCAGATGGTTGTTGGCGGTGGTGCGTGTATTGCCATAATGCTTGTTTCTTAATGCTTTAAATGTATATACTTGTTGACCCGAAGGTGCTGTCTTAAAAGTGAACGACCGGAATCGGTCGAGTGAATGACTGGAGTTGGTAGAATGAGTGAATGGAGTTGGTCGAGTGAACAACTGGAGTGGGTCGTTTATAAGTCAGCATACAAAGATAGTGATATTAGTAAGATTTACCTATGAAACTCCTTACTTTCTTTCTAACAGTGTTTTCTGAGAAATAGTTAGTGGAATGCTTGCAAAGCGCTTTCCCGTTGTAGTAAATTCGTAGCTGATAAGTATGCCGAGAATAAAATGCCATTGCTGAAGAACCTGATGCAAATGTCTGATTTGAATATCCGTAAGGCCTATCAGCAGAGTTTCCGTCAACTGCCCCGTGTCGCCTCATTTTATTGATACCAGCAATCGTTTCGACTTACTTACCGACCCTACGGGAAGTCACCGTTTTCTTTGCGTGGAAGTGGAGCGGATGATCGATTGTACTTACATAGAGCACGACCAAATTTATGCACAACTGAAGGCGGAACTGCTTGCGGTGAGGCGTGATTGGTTCACCAAAGAAGAGGAGCAGGTGTTGCAGGTGCAGAATGCGGCGTTCTACCGTGTTTGTCACGCAGAGGATGTTTTTCATAGTTATTTTCGTGTGGCGAATCCCGGTGAGAAGAGTCTTGGCCTTACGGCTGCCCGGATTTTCAGGGAACTTCAGCAAAAGAATTCCGCTTCCATGTGCAGTGTCAATCCTATGCGCTGCTGAAAGCGGAGGTGGTGCGTCGGTATACGGGGTATGGAAATGTATATCAAGTGGTAAGGAGGTAGTGAGACTGAAGAATGTTTCTGCGGTTGTGATGGCTGAGAAAGAGTGTGTCAAAACTGAATAAAAGAATGCAAATTACACAAATAACAAATCAGCTCAGCTCTGATTATCACAAGTATAAAAAATATTATTCGTGTAATTTGTGTTCTAATCTTTATTTTGGCACACTCTCTGAAAGGCTGATAAATGGGGAGATGGTGAAGGCTGAAAGAACTGATATTAGTCGGATGAAGGGGCAGATTCCAGTAAAAACTTGTCTTATATTTTATTTATGGAAAGAAAAATTGAGATTCATACTGGCTTTAGTGCCTGTAAGATATATCGGGAATTGGAGAGAATCATAGACGGAGCGAATATCAAATGGGTCGTAGATAAAATTCTTAATGTAATGAAACAATCATGACCTTCCAAATAAGTCTGTTAATTAATGGGGCAAGTGATATGAAAAACCTCTCTTTCTGACGGAAGAACAGTAATGAAACAGCTTACTTTTTGATTGATTTTCATGCATTGTCGAAGTCGGGGGAAAAGGGCTGCATTGAAAAACACAGCCCTTATTTAGGTATCTATAAGAAATAATTACTATAGTGAATTAATTATATCCGGGATTTTGTTTCATATTTGGATTTTCTGTTATGTGTTTTCGCTCAATTGGAAAATAATAATGGTGTTCTGCGAAAGTACGTGACAAGTTACCTTGGCAGTTGATTATTTCATATCCGTATGTATTTCGGGATTTTATATAATAAGTATTTAATTTATGGAATTGACCACTCAATGCAATATGTGCAGTTCTCCATCTTCTTAAATCCCAATAGCGTATGCCTTCAAAAGCAAGTTCTATTTTTCGCTCATGGCGTATTGCTTCTTGGTTCAAATTGCTTGCAGTTAGTTTAGGTACCCCTGCACGTTCACGGATTTCGTTGATAGCGGATAAAGCGATTTCTGATTGACCAAGTTCAAAAGCTGCTTCAGCAAGATTCAAATAAATTTCGCCGAGGCGGAAAATAATGAAATCTTGATCGGAATAGGCACCAGCAGGCACATCACGCACTTCTCTTAAATATTTCTTGCAGGTGAATCCTGTTTGAGTAGCCCCTGCATTACTATCAGCATTTACATCTTTACCACGCCCACCCAATGAATTGTCACGTTTATCTGTTTTTATATCACTTTGGATTGTGAAGTAGTACGTTTCTACCTGATTATCAATCCATGGTGCTTGATTATATAAAATTGTTGCATGGAAACGTGGCTCTTTGTTCTTATATAATTCTTTCGTATCAATTTCTTGATTGTAGTTAATGGCAGAGCCGGGTGTCCCATCTGCAAATTCATACGAATCAACCATTTCAAGTGTAGGATTGGTTACACAGTATACTGCCGGCTTGTAAGATAAGGGTTGGTTGTCATGATCATATTGATGTCCAAAAACGCTCACTGTATGTTTTTTGGCAAAGATTACCTCGCTATTGTCTTTCTCGAGGAAAAGCTGTTGGTAATTCTTGGCTTTATCATTGGGGTATTTGTTATACAAGGCAAACTTATTAGAATTGATAATCTCCTGAGAGGCTTTCATGGATTCTTCAAAGTAGAAATCTGCATCAGTGGTAGGAACACCAAGTAATCCGTCCAACTGTATTTCTCCATTTTGGGCAATACTTGCCGCATAAAGCATGGCGCGGCTTTTCAAGGCCAAAGCTGTATATTTGGATATACGCCCTTTATTGGCTGCATCATATGATTCGGGAAGCACTTTTATGATGTCATCAAGTTCTTTGCGAATAAACTCATAAACCTCTTTCTCCGAGTTTCTTTGCGGATAAAGATCTTCATCTGTCCTTTGCTGCGGTTTGGTAATAATTGGCACACCACCGTTGCGCATTACTAAATTGTAATAATGAAATGCTCGCAGGAAACGAACTTCTGCCACACGCCGCTCTATAAATTCTGCAGGGAGGGTAGTACTTTGAGTTATTTTTTCCAGGAATTCATTATATTGTCTCACATAGTTATACTCCCAATATCCCACAAAGGTACGATCACCGATGTTATCCGGATTGATGACGCCCAGCGTATAAGTATTGAGCAAAGAACTCCAGCCGAAGCAAGTACGGGCTTCGTCGGTAATTACATTTAAATTATTTTGATAGTTGAAGATTGTATTAAAGTTAGTGATATGATAAAGTTGCGTAAGATTTGCGTCTACTAAATCCTGATCTTCCCAAACTTGGGCATCAGATATAATGTCAATAGGCTCCTTGTCCAAAACATTGCAGGCACTGAAAAGGAATACCAAGAGGCTAAAGTATAATTGTTTGAATTTCATAATATATCAATTTAAAAGTTCATATTAATGCCGACTGTGAAAGTTTTCATTACCGGATATTGCCATCCTGCAGAAGCTGTAGATTCAGGATCACGATAACGGACATTCGTTAATGTCAGCAGGTTGGTTCCGGTAGCGAATAAACGTAAGTCGGACACCCCGATTTTCTTTGTCCAAGTTTTGGGTATGGAATAATTAAGCTGTATATTCTTCAAACGTAAGTAGTAGGCATTCTTAATTACCCAAAATGTGGATTGGTAGGTATTGGGATGGCTTGTTCCAAAGCGCACTCTTGGAAGTGCTGCATTGGGATTCGGGTTTGTTTCTGTCCAGCGGTCCTTCCAAAGTTCGTATGGATTCATGTTAGTTCCAAAAGGCGATACAAATTGTTCGCTATAGAAAACAGAATAGTTGGTGGCTCCTTGGAACAGGAAATTAACAGACCAATTTTTATAAGAAACGTCTCCGTTCAATCCGAAAAAGATTTCAGGATCTTCTCCTCTTCCGATGACAACTTCATCTTTCCAGTTAATTACTTCATCCCCGTTCTGGTCTATATAACGGATGTCACCTGGCTTGATAACATTATTATGAGCCCCGTTTGTGATGTCTGCCCATCCGTCTATCTCTTCTTGTGAAGAGAATAAGCCATCAGCTACATACCCCCAAGTTTGATTGGTCCATTTACCCGTCAAATCATATCTCCTTTTTTGTGCGTCATCTGTGCGTGTCACTTCATCATAGTGGAGCCATTTGGAGCGGGCCCATGATACATTTCCTTGAATATTATAAATGATGTTGCCTATTTTGTTAGCATGACCTAATGATAGTTCAAATCCTCTGGTATCTTGTTTATTGATATTTTCTTCCGGCAGTGATGCGCCAAATGTACTTGGCAGACTCTGAGCACGTGTGGCAAGCATTTTATTTTTTACACGATAGAAAATATCTAATTCTATATAAAGTTTTCTGTTAAACATTGAATAATCTAAGCCGACATTGTAAGTCGTTGTCTCTGCCCAGCGCGCATTAGGATTGGCTAAGCCTTTTGAAGAAATTCCTCTTGAAACTGTCTCATCGGAAGCGAATATATATCTATTGGCAAACTGGTAACCGGTTAGATAGTTGAAGTTCACATTAGCTTCATCGCCGGCTTTACCAACTGATAAGCGAAGTTTTAAGTTATCAATCCATTCGGTCTTATTTTTAAGAAAGGCCTCTTCGCTGATGCGCCATGCTACGGATACAGAAGGGAAAAATCCCCAACGGTTATTCTCTGAAAATTTAGGAGAACCATCCCAGCGCATAACAGCGTCCAGCAAGTATTTGTCTTTATATGAATATCCAAGGCGGCCAACATATGACATACGTCCACCTTCAGAGGCATTGCCATCATTATTTTTATTATCATCACCACCGGCAAACAATTCATCAATGGCGTTGGAGATAAATCCCTCTCTGTAGGCACTGAACTTATCCATTTTGCTGGATTGGGCTTCTACAAGGAACAAACCGCTTACTTTGTGGTCTTGTGCAAAAATTCGGTCATAATTGACTTTAAACATTGAGTACCAAAGCCAATCCCTTTCATAACTTTCTTTTAGCGTAGTGTTTCCACTATTGAATGTTCCGGTTTTTATATAGGATTCATTGTCGTAGTCATAATCGTAATAATTGAATGATTTATTAAATTCTTTTCCAAAAGTATTATTTAATCTATAATCAAATTTCCCGTCTGCGGATAAACCTTTTACGTATTGATTAAAGTCCAGTTTGAAACCGGCTGTAGCTCTGACTGTACTAAAATCTTTGTTGTTGTATCCAGAATATTCGCTATCAGAGATAGCCCGTGGATTACCCCAGCCAGTATCATACCCAGGTTGTGTAATCTTGGTAGGATCAGAAAAATGAGCAGGTATAGTGGGGCGTGCTGCCTGAATTCCATGAAGGATGACATTCATATTTCTTCCTGGCTCTTTCCGATATTCCAGTCTGCCACTTAAATCAGCAGATACACTTAAAATCTGTGTAATTTGTGCATCAATGTTTGAACGAATACTTACTCTATCAAAATTGATATCATTTGAGCGCAATAGACTATTTTGGCTTAAATAACCTGCAGATAAGAAGTATTTAACTCTATCATTGCCCCCTCTGACATTCAAGTTCACATCGTATTGAGAAGAAAAGCTTTTGAGTGTTTCCTTTTTCCAGTCGGTATTCGGATAACGAGGGTCAGTTCCGGCATAAAATAGGTCTATCTCATCTTGAGTATAGGTGGGGTTATTGCCGTCTGAACGGTTGGCTTCGTTATAGAGTTCTGCATATAATCCAGCATTAGCATATGGCACTGTGCGCGTGGGAGCAGCTAAGCCTCCGGTAAAGGTAAAGTTCATTTTGGGTTTACCCTCTTTACCGCGTTTGGTGGTTATCAATATAACGCCATTGCCTGCACGGGCACCATATACTGCAGCTGAAGCATCTTTAAGTACAGAGATGTTCTCTATTTCATTAGGATCGAGGTTTCCAAAGTCTTGCTCTAGTCCATCTACCAATATTAAAGGAGCTCCGAAGCCACGAATACTAAGATCTGCACCGTCAGCACCGGGTTGCCCCACTCGCTGCATAACCTTTAAACCAGGTGCTAAACCTGCCAAAGCCGCAGTTACATTGCCTACCGACTTATTGACAAGATCATCTCCGCCGATAGATGCTACAGAACCGGTTAAGTTCACCTTTTTCTGTGTGCCATATCCTACTACAACTACTTCATCCAGCAGTTCCGTATCTTCTGTCAACTGGATATGCAGAGTTGTGTTGCTTTTCACTTTAACCTCTTCTAGTTTATAACCTACAAATGATATGAGAAGAGTAGAACCGATGGGGGCATTGATTGTGAATTGGCCATCTATGTTAGTGATGCAGCCATTTGAAGTGCCTTTTTCCATGACACTTGCTCCGATAACAGGCTCTCCATTTACATCAACAACATTTCCTGATATAATATTCTTTTGTTGTTGCATGGTGTGCACGTTCATGCTTACATTTGACTTTTGTCCATCCGACTCTGCTGCCAGGGCAACTGTAAATGGACACATACAGATGAAGATTATGAATTTCATGGTCAAGGAGACCCGTTTGTAAGTTACATGAAGTAACTTTTCCACTCTATGAATAGAGCAGCTCACTTTTTCTTGCATACTTTGTACTGATTTAAAGTTTGAAAATATAATTATTTCATTTTCAGGAATGTAATGGCTTGTCCTCCACCACTGGCCATCACAATATCCAGTTTATCGTTAGATGTTACCACTCTTTCAAATATCCGGTACTCAGTTGGATTCGTTTTCCAATCAGTCTTATCCGTATCTGCATAGATAATGGCCTTATAAGCTCTTTCTGGCTCCAGAAAATCAAGGTCAATAGATACTTTCCTTGCTTCTTCATTAGTTGCTGCTCCTAAAAAATATTTGTCTTCTGCTTTGCGTACAATAACTACAAACTTTCCGGGTTCTCCGTCCAGCGCTTTGGACCAATCGCAATCTGCATCGAAATCGCGGAAAAACTGGAAGGCGGGATGACCTTCGTAGTTGTCTATAAGATCAGATGCCATTTGTACCGGAGAGTACAATATCACCCAGTTAGCTAATTGCTTGGCTAGCGTAGTGTTTACGCGGCTGTTTCCCTTATCCAGCGCGTGCCACTTTTGATGTTTGGGTGAGTTTTTGCTGCTCTCTAAAAGGATGTCGAATGTACCGGGAGTATAGTCCATCGGGCCGCTCAGCAAACGGGTAAATGGCAGTATTACATGATGAGAAGGGGGATTACCTTCACTCCAGCCATTCCATTCCATGCCACGAGCTCCTTCGCGAGACATCATGTTGGGCCATGTTCTTCGGATGCCGGTATCCTTGATGGGCTCGTGCGCATTGATTGTCATATGGTTATCAGCAGCTAGTTCCACTACTTTTTGGTAATGATTGACTCCATACTGGCCGTGGTGGTTGAGACCATTGGGGAATCCGCCTGCATAGCCTGTTTTTACGTTGACAATGTTCAAATCTTTATACCATTTGAAAGCTTTTTCCATCTGAGCTTCATAATAAGGAATATTTCCACCTGTTTCGTGGTGCCCAATAACGGTTACTCCTCTCTCTTTGGCATATTGAGTGATTTCTTTAATGTCGAAATCGGCAAAGGGTACTGTATATTCAAAGCGTTGGTTGCCTCCCCAGTTTTGCCAACCTTCATTCCAGCCTTCAAACAATACTCCACGAATTCCATTCTTGTATGCAAAATCAATATACTTCTTTGCATTTTCAGTGGTGGCACCATGGCGGTCGCCCATAGTCCAGCTTTCTACACCAACGTGCATACCCCACCACACTCCAACGTATTTCATCGGTTCAATCCACTCGGTGGATTCTAATTGACAAGGAGGGTTTAAGTTCAGAATTAATCCGGAGTTAATTAAGTCTACGGCTTTATCACCTATTTGTAGGGTTCTCCATGCGGTGGTAAAATGATTTGGTTTTCTTGCCTTTACTCCATCGGGCCATGGTGCAAGATTTGATTTAAAACAGAGTCCTTCCAGCCGTTGCAGCGTCATTTCCGGGAAATCATATAAAGCGGCTTCATGAATACTTGCGTACACACCACTGCTTGTTTTAAAAGTCATCGGGGTATTGGCATCTTTAATACCGCTGATAGGTTTTTCAGAATATAAGATTTCATAGGTATCGAAACTGGCTGGAATGGACCAAGAGGTGCCATCTTCAGTAATATTGAACTCTGTCAGTTCGTCCATTAAATAAAGAGAATCAGTATCTGACACATTGTATTCATAGCGGAATCCTATTCCATCATTAAATGCACGAAAACGAAGAGTTAGGTTCACTCTATTATTTTTTAGGTTTACAGCCATCTCGTTATAGTGTTCGCGCATATTCTTATTCTCTCCCCATGGCTGTGTCCAAGCTTCGTCTTTTGAATCAAAAATAACATCATTCAACTTGAACTGATTGGCTAAGTTAATATCGTTCTTTTCAATAAATCCTAAAGCGGAAGAGTTTATCAATGTTTTACCGTCACGAAGTACCTGATAAGTGGGAACACCTTCCGAATTTAATGATAGAATTATGGCGTTTCTGCCGTCTGGCGACATCACCTTGTTGTCATCAGTTGCTTTTACGCATCCCATAGAGCAGTATGCTAAAAGCAATAAATAGATTATTTTTACTTTCATTTTATTGGTATTTAATTGTTTTTGGTGTGTTCAATGACAGTTTCTAGAACTCATCAACTTTTTGTTCTTTTCTTATCTTGTCCAGTTGCTTCTGCATTCGTTCAGCTACTTTGGCATACTTGGGATTACCGTATAGGTTATTGAGTTCATTCGGGTCATCTTTGAGGTCGTATAGCTCATCATAGCTGATCTCTGTTCCATAAAAGTGAATCAACTTATAGCGGTTATCACGAACTCCATCATGACGGCGAACATTGTGCACAGCTGGATAGTCGTAATAATGATAATATAAGTATTGACGCCAATCAGAGGGAGCTTTTCCTTTATTTTTGAAAAGTGGGACTAATGATGTTCCTACCATAAAATCAGGTTTCTCAATGCCGGCCATATCTAGATAAGTGGGTGCGTAATCTATATTCTGGACTAATGCATCAGAAACCGATTTTGCCTTGATTTTGGCGGGATAGCGGATAATAAGCGGAGTTCTAAAGGACTCTTCGTACATGAAGCGTTTATCAAACCAGCCATGTTCGCCCATATAGAATCCTTGGTCCGAAGTATAAACGATGATTGTATTGTCTATTAATCCTTCTTTCTCAAGATAGCTGAGCAAACGACCTACCTCATCGTCCACTGACTTGATGCAACGCATATAATCCTTGATATAACGTTGATATTTCCATTTCAATAACTCGTCACCCTGCAGATTCTGAGTGATGAATTTTTCATTACGCGGTTCGTAAGCTTCAATCCATTTTTTTCGGTCTGTAGAGTCCATTCTGTTGAGCAGGGATTCAATGCTACGGACACTCCAATCGTTTTTAAGCTCTGGTCTATCTTTTAGTTCGCGGACTTTCAAGTCGTATACTAGTGAAAGATCCTTTTCTATACTCATCTGCTGTTTGTGGGCAGCTTCACCACGAGTGGAATAGTCATCTTTGAATGTTTCTGGATAAGGGAATTCTACATCTTCATATAGATCTACATATTTTATGTCAGGCATCCAGTTTCTATGGGGAGCTTTATGATGTACAAACAGGCAGAATGGTTTATTCTTATCTCTTTCTTCGAGAAACTCAATGGCATGATTGGTGATTAAATTGGAAACGTAGCCTCTTTCTTTTATATACATGCCATTCGTCTCTTTACTTCTGAATTCAGGGTTATAATATTCACCTTGATCCCAAAGAATGTGGTAGAAATCGAAGCCTTTAGGTTCGCAACGCATATGCCATTTGCCTACTATTCCGGTTTGATAGCCATTTTCCTGAAGCAGTTCGGATACAAATATATGTGTAGAGTCGATACCCTCATCCAGACGGCGCTGCCCGTTTTGATGGCTGTACAGTCCGGTCATTAAACAAGCACGGCTCGGAGTAGACAAGGAGTTTTCCACAAAAGCCTGTCTGAAAAGCATCCCTTCCGAGGCAAGGCGGTCTAAATTGGGAGTAGGAGCTTGTGCTGACAGCGGATGTCCGTAGGCACTGATTGCCTGATAAGAATGGTCATCTGTCATGATGTGGATGATATTTGGTTGCTGTTGTACTTTTTTTTGCGCAGATATATATGATGGCATTAAAAGTACAGGTATTGATACCCAGATAAAATTCATTTTGTTATTCATAATCTTTTGTTTTAGGTAAATAACTAGAGTGTTATGCTGACTTTATTGTTTTAACTTCATTAGCCTCAACTGATCTATGAGTGCTTGATTGACGTTGATATTCATGTTTTCATTATGCGGCTCAAATGATAGAGAAATGATGTGTTTTCCCGGTTTTAGATGAACTTGATGGCTGTTGCTCCATCCCCAGTTTTCCCATGCGTGCATTCCGCGTTGTGGGAAGATGGAAACTCCTAAAGTTTCATTGTCTACACGTAGGGTACGAATAGCGCAGCAGTTATCATCGGCAATGGTATTATTGCCGTTGGCATATCTCCAGTCTATGGCGTAATTGCCTTCTTCTTCAATATCAACCGGAATTTTAATCATTATGTTGTCATCTTTGTCTATGTTGACAAAGCCTGTACCTGTGAAGCCTTTGTATCTCTTCCCTGATTTAGTTGCAAACTCTTCTACTTCGTAAGTTAAGTAATTTCCAATTGTAATCGGTTCACTGGCAAATGAAGAAGCATATTCATTTTCGGCTAAGGCTATCACCTGATATTCTCCATAAGCATTTTCGGGTAAATGGAACCGGGTTGTTTTAATAGTCTGATAAGTTTTGCCATTTTTTAGAATCTGATAGGCGGTTGCCCCTTCTATCTTCTCCCAGCATAGATAATTCTCGTCATTCTTTTCCACTACCGGTGTTTCAACAGAGAAAACGGTCGGTTGTAAGTTGATATCCTGACTTTTAATATTATTATCTGCCATTACGATTTTTATATCATGATTTCCTGTCAATGTTTCTGGTATAACAGGTTTATGCTTATTCCCATCTAGATAGAAGGCTTTGATTTTATTTCCATATCCTTCTACTTCAATGTTGAGTATAGATTTGCGATACGGAAAGTTTTTCAAGACGCGTCTGCCTGCCAAAGCTTTTGGAACAAACGGCTTGAATGATAACTGAGCATTGTCAAACTGGATGCCCATCAGCAAACGGTATACTATACTTAAATTGCCTGAGAGACTCCACAGCATATTGCTTGAGTTTATTTGTGTACCTCTAAAACTGCCTGTACTTAATACTAAATTCTCTTTGTTAGTGACAAACAAAGCTGCTGAGCGATAAATGCTTCCGATGGCATGAAGAACGGCTGCTTCGTTTTCGGCCATGGCTGCAGCGTGCATCCAATAGGCGGATACAAAAGGCCACACTGCATTGTTATGGTAAGGCGGGATATTCGGAATTTCAGGATAGAAAATAGGTGTACCGAACACGCAAACCGGAGAATTGCGGATTATCTTTGCCCGCTTTTTGACTGATGTTACTCCCCAAAGGATGGCTAAAGCTTCTCCCAACGATTCGCTTCTCGGGGAAAGAGTATGGTAATTACGTCCGTATAAGAACTGGGCATAATATCCTTTTTCGGGCATCCATAAGTTGCGGTTAATGGCAGTTATTATTTGCTTTGACCTCTTATCATATTTTTCTTTTTCTATTGTGTCATTCATTATATCTGCCATGCAACCAAGAACACGTAGTGCCTCTACATGCACGGCATTTGTGCCTAAGCATTTAGACTGAAAGATGTCCATAGGCTGCATCCAGCGGGGATAACTCTGTTCTCTCCAATCAATGAATGAAGATTCTCCCATCATTAATCCCGTCTTTTCATCGTAGGCAGTCAAGTAATCATCTTCTATGGATTTGCGAATAATTGGGTAGATTTTCTCTAACCATTCCCGGCTTCCCGTTACCTTATAGATTTCCCAAGCGGCAATGGCCCAAACCATTCGATCGGTGCTGCATGGCCAGCTGCCACCTGTGCCGGTATCTTGGATGATACGTCCGAGTCTATCTACTTTCCTTAGTAAGCAATGCATTGATACTTGGGGTTGCAGGTGGGCCATACTAAGAATAATACTGTAGCTCACATCTCGTGTCCATACTCCGGGAAATCCAGATCCGGTTCGTAATGTACTATCCGGTTCAATGGCATTCACCATTTCATCGAGAGACATATTGTAGAGTGCATTCTCGAGTAGGAAGGGAGTTTGTAGTTGAGGATAGCGTGATAAATCATACCTTGGTTTCCATTCTCCTTTGAAATCACCTGAACGCTCTTTCTCGAAATTGGAGGATAAATGTGTGGCAGATAGTGCTGTGCCCATATACTCTCCCTGTGTGATGCGGTCTGCATACCAAGCGTATTCGCTGTTCTTTAAAATCAGTTTATCAGACTGAGCATAAGAATAACCTACAGAATAAATCGCAATAATAAGACTTATAAGTAATGCTGTGTATCTCATACGTACTATTAGATATTATTTAATAATTCAAGCTTTCCTTCATTCACTAATTTCAATATCAGCTCTCCAAAAAGAGTATTCTGCCATGCAAACCAGGCGCGGGTAAAGTTTGCCGGATCATCTTTGTGGAAAGATTCGTGCATAAAACCTGTACCTGCATCCGTATTAATCAACATCTTGATGCATTCTTTAATTTCCTGATCGTCCTGACTGGTGAAGGCTTTCATCATGATGCTCATGGGCCATACCATATCATATCCGATGTGAGGACCGCCAATACCTTCTCCCGCTTTCCCTTTGAAAAAATAGGGATTATCTTCGCTCCACACGAAGCGGCGGGTATTCTGATAAATAGGATCGTTCACGTCCACATCACCCAGATAAGGCATAGCGAGCAGACTGGGCACATTGGCGTCATCCATTAGCATATGGTTGCCGAAACCATCCACTTCGAAAGCATAAATAGTGCCGTATTTCGGATGATTGTAAGTGGCGTACTTCTGCAAAGCCAACTCTACTTCGTCAGCCAGAGCTGTACATTCCTGGGATAGAGAGCTATTATGGTTTACAGTTGAAAGAATTTCCGCAGCTTTTCTCAAGGAAGATACAGCAAAGAAATTCGACGGGACAAGAAACTGAAGTGTGGTGGCATCATCCGAAGGACGGAAACAGGAAACAATGAGTCCTACAGGATTGACCGGAGCACCCAGACCATTATTGTTCAGTGTGTCGAGAGCACGCTCTGTCTTGCGTTGAAATTTATAAGAACCTACACCGTCTTTGCGTTGCTGTTCTTTGAACGTTTTCAGGATGTTGGTGATAGCCTCTATCCATGCTTCATCGAAGACGCTGGCATCACCAGTCTCTTTCCAATATTGGTAAGCCAGTCGGAGAGGGTAGCAGAGGGAGTCTATTTCCCATTTACGTTCGTGCAGTTCGGGTTTCATGTCTGTCATATCTGACATCCAGTCGCCACCAGTAGGGCCATCGTTGTATCCGTTGGCATAAGGATCGATATTGATGCACATGAATTGACGACGGATTACGCCTTCTAACATCTTCTTCAGTTCAGGGTCTTTATGTGCCAGTTGTACGTATGGCCAAACTTGTGCACCGGAATCACGTAACCACATGGCATGGATGTCGCCGGTATAGACAAATGTATCGGGTTTACCATCCAGCAAACGATAATGTACGGTGGTATCCAGTGTGTTCGGAAAACAGTTTTCGAACATCCATGCCAGTTTGGAATTGGTCAGTAACTTTTTTACCCGCAGGATTTCGGCCTCTACGGCTTTAGACGTGTAGAGTCTGTTTTTTACGGCAGGACGGTTTGTCTTGTAGGCAGCGGCTATCTGAGCATGATTCACCACTGTGGTGTTGTCCTGTTTCAGGAATGCTTCCATGGCTTTGGCATTGTTGTGCATGCAGAACAACGCTACGGCGCATAAACCGATATTTCTCTTTTTCATGTTTTTAGGTATTAGTATTTTTTTCTTATTATTTGATGGCTGCAAGGCGGGCATACATTTCTACCATGGCAGCTTGTGTAAGTAACCATCTTCTGTTATCCTGGGTCTTTCCGCTGAAGTCTGTGTTGAACAGTCCTTTCTCATCCCGTGCATGTCCCCAGGCGTAATCCAGACTTTTGCTGAAAGAGTCCAGATAAGTTCCGTTTTTATCCGCTTGATAGAGCTCGATAAAACCTCTCAGCATGACTGCAATGAACCATACATCTCCTTTTTTCAATAGTTTGAATGGTTTTCCGTTTTCCGGTGTATAGTCCTGAAAGAAGTAGTTATGGCATCCTTTAGCGATGTTTTGTGCATCAGTCAGATACTTCTCTTGGCCCGTGAACTGGTATAGCAGGCTGGCTGACTGCATCATTTGTCCACTGTTGTAGGCAAATTTGGCTTTGTCGACTTTTCCGTTCAGATTGATATTGTCAAAGTATAAATAGTCTGTCGAATCTTGCAGGTTTGTTTGCGTCCATTCATAGAGGCGTTGCCCTTTTACAAAATAAGCACTGTCTTTAGTAGCTTCGAAAAGCTTTAATGCGAAGACTGAGCCGGGAGCATTTGAACAAGTGTTCTTGGATTCTTTCCTTTGTTCGCACCAATAGATACCACCTCCCAGGTTATCATCCGTACCGCTTTCGATGAAGTTCCAGATGAGTTGTGCTTTCTGTAGATATTTGGGTTCTTTAGTGAGCATATATGTATCGGTGAAATCGATGCCTAACCAGACATTGTCATCGTAGAAACGATCGGATTGCGGTGCACTGTTGATATATGAAGCATAAGCTTCGGGAGTTCTCCGGGTATCGAAGTATTCTTCCAGACCTACCAGTACTTTATTGTCGAGTACTGATTTGTACTCTTTATCTCCTGTAGTGGCGAATAATGCATTTACGGCTGAGAAGGTTCCGGAATAGGGCCATAAATAAGAATAGAGATTGGGCATATTCTTTTGTTCCTCAGATGCCAGATAGGTTGCTGTGTACTCTCCGATATTGGAAGGGTAATTTTCACGCAACAGGCATGTACCGGAAACGGAATAGTTCAGGTATAAAGAATCCAATGTTTGCTTAGCTCGTGTCAGGGCAAGTTCGTTGCCCACGGTAGCTTGTTTTTGCGTGTCGCAACTTGTCAGTGCCAGTACACACATTAATAGACTGAAAAGCGTTTGTTTTGAATTCATCATTCTTAGTTTAAATAGTTATGTATGTTTGTATATTCATTTTTCTTTTTTAGAAAACAGGTAGTAGTTTTAAGTCTGAACTACCTGTTTTTTGTTCTCCTGTTTTGGAATCTTTCTTACCTATTTGTTTTGTTACCTAAATGATATCTTTTTCTGTTTGCAAAGTTACCGGTATGTGTCAGATATGATATATGATTTCGCGACATAAATGTATTCCTGAGGGGAAATGGCATAAAAATAGATAGATGTGTCACAAAAACATAAAGCAAGAGCAGGGGGAGTAGGGGGGATCACGGGCTACAGGATTTGCACAGATTAAAAATGAATTATATCAGATTAATCCGTGTGAGTTGGTGTTATTGAATTCGGAGAATGTAGACTACATCCAGTCCGAAGTTCGTTCTATCAAGCGAGAAATGTCCAAAAACAAAGGGTATAATCTGAAGGTAGAATCGTTTTGCTTAATTTACGTAAGTTCGACTTTGTGGCATGGGTTGAGGCTAAGATATTTGAGGTGCCTCTGAATGATATTCTGAAGCGGGAACACGCTTCAAAGAGTAAATGGTAGCATAAATAGTATGAATGAGGATGCATCAGAATCGTGTCTGATACATCCTCATTTTTCTTTTTTGAGTCCACTTTAAAAAGTGAATTTTTCAAGTTCAACCTTGCTAAAAATCAATCCCAAAAATCAGTTTTCAGCATTAACTAAGTAATGCTTAAAAAATAAGTTGGTACAGTTTTCATTGCCCCCGTTTCTCTGTACAATGAAGAAAACAGGTATCTATTATTTGTAGAACTGGAGAAAAAATCATAATTTAAAATATCCGGCAAAGGTGTTTTAATATGATTACGAAATCTCCTCCAGAAGTTTTTACGCCAGAAGATCTGGCTTATATTTCTACGCTCAATGAATACGCAAGACGACAATTCTTGAGTATAAAAGCAATCTTCCTTCATAAACAAGGGTTTAGCATCAGTTAAGTTAGTAAAATTATGAAAATTATGAAATTATGAAAATTATGAAATTATGAAATTATGAAATTATGAAACGAATTGTTCTCCTTGTGTATTCATGCGAAATGGAATCCCTGTGATTATTTCTTTTTCTTCTACTTAGGGTGGAAAGAGAAGCTTCTCGTGCGATAGGATTGTCAAATTGACAAACGGCAAAATAATTATATTACTAAAGTTTAATGGAGAAGTTCGAAGGAAAAGAATTTAATGAGTTTATCTATCAATTCAAATAAATACTCTATTTTTGTTGTGTTCAATGATTTGATGAAGACTTATGAGTAATTACAGATATACATTATCCGATTATCATGCGATTAAAGAAGCAGATATTGCTATTAATGGCATAACTGTGCTTGCCGGAGAAAATGGATGTGGAAAAAGTACACTGTCCCGTTGGCTTTATTATTTGATTAATGGTTTTAACGGGTTTGATGAGTTTGCTTATAACGACTTGTTGAAGCAGATACAAGATTGCTTGCGTAAACCGGATCGAGTGCGTAGGGATATAGTGAATCGAGGAGATGAGAATATTAATGTTACCTATAGCCGCTTGCTGGAGACCAGAGTTGTATATGGTGATATTGAAAGTCTTTTTCATGAGAGTTTGGATGTGTTAGCCTCTTTCCGGAAAGAGTTAGTAAGTTATATGAATAGTGGTGACGAGGGGAATAAAAATCGAATTCTGACATATCTTGCTATACCGTTGGATGGAGGTATTACTTTGGATGGTTACTGTGATGACTTGGAGAATGATGTTACAGCTGCATACGTCAATGTTTTAGATGACTTAAAGATGCATCCGGTTGGGAGATTACAAGGGTATATCTATGAATATCTGATTGAAGAAGGAATCTTTGATCCTCCTGCTTCTATTCAGTTATATGAAGACCAGATTCCTCTTTTGGCAGAACGGTGTTTCAGTATGCCTTATATGTTGCATAGAGCAATATATATTGATACTCCTATGGCATTAGCAGCAGAAGGATCAGAGTTAAATCATTGGAAAGAGTTGGCGAATATGATGCTTAGCTCTACAGGAACTAATATACCGGAGCGGAATAGACTTCTTTTAGCCCGGATAATGCGTTCCATTAATGGTAAGATTTCAGTGGATAAGGGATGGTTTAAGAATGAAGAACTGCATTATCATCGTGCTGACGGACTGGATATCACGCTTGCATCTACAGCCACCGGAATCAAGTCATTCGCTTACTTGCAACGTTTGCTTGAAAATGGATACTTGAATGAAGAGTCTCTTTTACTTATTGATGAACCTGAGGCGCATCTTCATCCTCAATGGATTGTAGAATTTGCTCGTTTACTGGTATTGCTTCATAAACAAGTGGGACTCAAAATAATGGTTGCAAGCCATAATCCTGATATGGTATCTGCTATTCAGTCAATAGCTCGTAAAGAGGGCGTATTGCAGAATACCTGTTTCTATCAAGCAGAGAGAGCTTCAGAAGATTCCATGCAGTATGTCTATAAGAACTTAGGCAGCGATATAAGTGAAATCTTTAAGTCATTTAATATTGCTATTTCACGCATACAGGATTATGGTTCAACTGGTTTGTCAGAATGATATTATAGTCAGCCACCCTTTTGCTTGTCATTGTCAAGCCACTTTAGACGATGTTGCTGCAAAAGATTATCAGAGAACGGGATGGTTCGATCCACGTATCACTTGCCTTTCATTGGATGATTATGAGGCTAAAGTACTTAAAGGGAATAATGACTGTACAATGGATGCTGCCATTGGAATAGGTAATTATGCGAATAATCGTGTTACTACTTCCCGGTTGATGCTGGTAGAGTTGAGAATGGGGTATGATAATGTAGATAATTTAAGTGCATCTTCATTGGAAAATAAGATAAACCATTCTGAAAATCTATTATCGGGCCATTATATAGACAAGAATAACTACTTTATCTTTAGAGACGGAGTGGCGGCTCAGGCTAAAAGCTGGGCTGAGCGAAAAAAGAAAGAAGGAGGAGTATGTCATGTATGGGTTGTCTTGTCTGTAGATGAGTTTAATCACCTGATTCAGTTTGTAGAAGATATGCCTTATGTACCAAAGAATGATTTAGCGCAGATAAGCAAAAGGCTGACAGATTGTATCCTTAATAAGGATTGGGGTGGTTTATGTAAAGAAACGGACTACTGGCGAGAAAAGGCACTTTACTACAAATATAGATATGAATTGGCTGAGTTTGAAGCTATTCGTACTTTGTTGTTAGATACATGGTATGCTATTGAACTCGATCAACTGGGTTTAAATCTACTGTCGGATGATTACTGCTTTTTATGTATAGTCAAGGAAGATCTTTCTTGTTTGAATTCTTAGTAATGATAATAAGCTTATTTTTCCGGTAATCAACTGAAACTACTAAATTCGGTTGATTACCGGAATTACTTCTTATTTACTCTTTACTACCTTACTTTTCCAGATATGGTACGTCCACTCCGCATGGCTGCTGCCCGAAGGTTGTACATCGGGGGTTGCCTTGCTGACCGTAAAGTAGAATTCCGGTTCTTCCCAGTCTTGCAGGTGGCCGAAATTATCCCTCAGCAAAGTGGCATTGTGGTTTCTCGGATAGCCGGTATCATCCGGGGTGATCCGGTAAATCGGTGTCCAGTTACCTCTTTGATTGGTGAAGTCCGAAAGGTTCATGTAGTCTATTTCCAATGAAGAATTCAGGTAATTGGGATAATCACTGGGCATAGGCTGTACCGGGCGTATCATGACGATTTTATCCGCATCCTTGTCAATTGCAAATTCCGAGTTACAGGTATAATCCCTTGACTGGTTGTCAATGGCCTTTAAACCTGTCTGTACAATTGTTTGCGGGGTACTGACGGAATATGTATCCATATTACTGAAATCCGCTTCGGCCCAGACGATGCGTGTACCCCCGATATCACCTACGGTATATGTCAGCAGTAGCTTACCTTTTCCATCCAGAGATACGACAGAAGGCTGGCCTACTCCCCATGACTTACCGCCGCCACCTATTTCCTGGTCACCTTCGCTCGACCATGTTTTCTTCACAATCTGCTGCGGATACTTCACCCAGCTATCTGCATCAAGGTCGTTGCTGAACGCGACACCGATTTCATTGTAATATACCCCGTACATATTACTCAGGAAGAACATGGCATACTTGTAGGTAGTATTCTTCCAAGTGAAGCTACCTTCGATAACAGAAGGGTCACAGGTATGGTGATCGTCCCATGAACCTGATACACCAGGCTGCAATACACTTTTGGCAGCAGTCTGTGTTCCGTCCGGATTGATCTTGATATGGAAGATATTATCGACCATGATCAGGTTTTCCGGATTGCCGCAGAAGTATAGGTGAACTGTCCCATCAGCTTGTTTCAAGGCACTTGGGCAGTAAGAATACTTGCTTTGGCCTTGGAAGCCGAATACGAATTCCGGTTTTGTGATGGTTACGGTAGGTGTAGGTGTTGGCGGGTCTATCGGAGGGGTTTCTCCGGGGGCGGTGTCCGAGCAAGAACACATGAGCCATAAACTTATGAGCCCCAATAGATATTTAGTCATAATGCTTATTATTTATTGAAGTGAGCCGGTTGCTTGGTCAGTAACTGGATGAAATGTTGTTTGATATTCTCAGCCTGAATGGAATCTACTGTCAGGTAGTAACGGTTTCCTGCGGCATCGGGAGTAAATTCAGTAGCACCTTGGTCCGTTACGTTTATTTTACCTGCCGGAGAAACATTGAAATAGGACGGACCTTCAACAGAATACAATACGGAAGTCAGGTCCCATGTAGGACGGTCGTAAGGCATTTGCTGGTAGCTTTTATATGCTTCTACCATTGGGTGCATAGGAGCCCATCCGAAATCGTTTTCAATGCTGCTGCCGGGATAGTTGATGGCGATACCTACTTCGAAAGGAGAGGTCACCAGTGTGGTAGGCCATTCGGAGAATATCTTCTTTGCCGCTGGAATGTCTTTCACTACGTTATATTCAAACAGGTTGGGATTGTTAAAGCATCCTGCCATGGTACACAGCAGTTTTACTTTTTGGGCAACAAGTTCTTTTCCGGTCAGCGGAGATACATCGTCAGCCGGAGTATCCAACAGGCGTGCAAGGTTCGTGGAGAAACCTACGGAGATGATGGTAACGGAACTGTCCGGTTGCTGTGCCAATAGCTTACGATAGAGGGCAGGTGCTTCCGGCAGTTGGTTATAGTCACCTTTCAGTGAGCGCTTGAAAGCCGGTTCACCGTTATCCTTCTGGATGAGGCATACGGCTTTGGCATAGTTTGTAGCATCGTTCTCACAGTCGGCTCCGTTGTGTATGATTCCGATAGGGATTTGAGGATAGCCATACCAGGTATTCATGATGTCGGTGTATTCGGCCGGATAGGTTCCTTCTTTGTTGATGGCGATGCCTAATAAGTCGATATCTCCTGCGTCCAGATACTTGTAAAGCATATCCAGTGCCAGTGCATCGTCCACGTCGTTACCTATATCCGTTTCCAGAATAATTTTGGGTACATTCGGAGTGATTTCCGCAGTTTGTTGTTTCTTGGAAGTGCAGCTTGATAGAGCCAATACTAACAAGCCAATCAAATAAAGTTTGCTCTTTCTCATGACGGTATATTAAAAAAATTAGTGACTGGGTGAAATGGATATATAGAGTTCGGGAATCACCTGTTGGAGTGCTTTCTCGTTCTCTTCAAGGTCCGGACGATAGTAAATCTCTTTATCGGAGGACTTATCGGTGTATGAAAACTGGAATCGTCCGTCGTCTCTTATCTCATCAAGGTTACAGCGGCGCAGTTCGTTTGCTACAATGCGGTCGCCTTTGTTGCTTTTCCCTTCTTTGACGAGGCGGTATTCTCCGGTGGGAGTACAAATGATCTCCCTTTTTGTTGCTTTCAGCCAGATGGCACTCTCCCATACGTGGAATGGACAGGGGTAGCGGTTGAGGTTTATATCAACCGGATAGTCGGCATTCATGGCACGGAGGAAGTCATATTGCAGTTTCTGGGTGAAAGAAAAATCAAGATACCGTTGCAATTTGGGATTCATCTTTCGGATAAAATCCATATCGGGTAGTTTCCAATAGGTATTGTTACAGTCTTTTACGAAGCCTCCGTCTTTGCCTGCACATGGATAGATGGCTACGGGTAAATCTGATTTCAATATTCTGTTGAAAGCGGACACGTCCAGTGCTACATTCCACTCACCGCCCGGAATAGCATTTGCCCCGGCATCGCTTCCCAATTCATGGTTCTTGCTTGCTGTCCCGGCACTCAGATGAATTTTGTGTATCTTCTGTTTCATCAGCTTGGGGGCACGGTTGTAGGCAACTGCCAGTATTCTTGCCGAACCGAATGACAATACTTCTACGGGTTCTTTGCTCTTTTTCAGAACTTCCAGCAGTATATCGATTGCTTCCTGCTCATAGCCTGGCAGATACTCCATCCGGTCTTCTTCTGATTTCATCATGGATAGCGGACCAATGCCATAAGGTATCCTTTTGTTGAAGATATAACTTAATTGTTCCACAGGGATAATTCCGGCTTCCCTCGGACCACGCGGGTCTTTCCACAGGGTAGGATGGTCGGCGGTATCTTTCCTGAATGCGTCTGTGATGTCCAATAAGACGGCTTTCAGGTCTACATCGGGCAGTCCGAAGCCCATAATGAGGTCCATGTTATCTCCCGGGTCCTGATACGGATGATACAAGTCGGTGATTACCACTACGGGAATCTTTTTGTATTGCCCTGATGCCTTCCCACAGGGGAAGGCAAGAATAAGAGCAATGCATACTATTTGCAGGATTGTTTTATTCATTTGAAATAGTTTTTGAGATTAAACGTAGCCGAATACAGGTCGTATGACCATAGCCAGTTTTCGCCTGTCATGGCGGGAGTGAAGTACATCACCAGTTCATCGTCATTAAGCATGTAACCTTTCGTATCCGTCAGGATACCCGGATTGTGATTTCTTGGGAATCCTGTTTCTTCCGGTCCTGCATGGCCTATTTCAATCCATCCGTCTTCTTCGGTGAAGAAACCTTCTGTTCTTGGTTTGTATGCCAGTCGGCAGACATCTCCTACCCAAGTCGGTATCTCTTTGATGGGGGACACACGGGTTTCCGAAACCATATATATATTCTTGTCGGACATGGCAGGATAGCTATTGGCGCTCAGGAAAGGAATCGCTTTCTCTTCACCCAATATGATATTATCCAGATCATTCAATTTTATTTCGCGCATACAGAAAGGTCCGTTCTCCGTAGTCGAATGATAGAATAATTGTATGGTCGTAGAGTCTTTGACGATTGTTGTACTTTGCCCCACACCCCATTTGGTGGTATCTTCGTAAGCTACCAGCGGATTCCGGTCGAACTTGATATACGGGCCTTCGATGTTCTTGGAAATGGCCAGTCCTATCTGGTTGTGGTTACAGTCCCAGCGGTCTACGCCCAGGTAGGTCATAATCCAGTTGTAAGTTTCTCCTTTATAGGTCGTTTTAAACTCACGTACGTCCGGGTCGCAGATGTGGCAGTTATCCCAGCCTGTCTCGGAAGGTTCGATGATCTGTGTGCCGGGTTGCCATACATAGCCTTTTTCCGTGGGGATTCCTTTGTATAGATAAACATAGTCCACAATCTTGAACGGGTCACGATTCTCACATACAAAGCCGTACCGGATGCCGTACTGGTCTTCTATGATACTCGGAGCATAGTTATAATGCCCGGCACCGCCGCTGAATTCATACCGGATTTGCGGTGTGAGTGTCTTCGGTTCATTGCCGTCATTGCCCTTGCAACCCAAGAGTGTGAGCAAGGCAAGGTATATATAGGTCTTATAGCTGTTCATCTCCTTAGATTTAGTTCGTTAATAATAAAATCAATCCTCGACTAGTATGTTTTTGACAGGCCGGATCATGGCTGCACGTGCTTTTTGTCCGTCGCCCCAACCCCATGTGTCGCGGTAACCACCGGAGTCTCCCAATGACATGCCGCCGTGGGTAGGACTTAATGAATTTCCGCTACGAACGGCGCAGAGCCAGGTGCGGTCCATCATTCCGGTTTCATTTCTCCAACCGCTTTGGGGCAGGAAGAGGCAGCCGAGTTGCTTCAGATTATCTTTAGTGGCACGTTTGGCAGTAGCCTCGTCAACACCGATAATGATACCGTCGGTCTTAAATCCGGTCTGGGATGCTGTAACCCATGTTGCTCCTTTTTCCCAGAGAGCTGCCATCTCTTCCGTGGTAGGCACACGCCAGCCTTCGGGAGAAGGGTCGTTTTCGGTAGTCCAGTTGGTGCCGTCGTTTGTATAGCTGGAAGGCCAGTTAGCCGGTGCCGGATCGTCCTGCGGGCCAGCCGGATAACCTACTTTGCGGTTGAACTGATACAGTTGTCCTATATCATCGGGAGAGGCTGCGAAAGTTCCCGGAGTGCCTACATTCTTGGTAGACCATATAAGGCCGTTTATCAGCACTTCGTCTTCACCCAGTACCATTGTCTCCTGCAATACCTTTGACTTTAATATCCGGGTACCGGAGCTTACTTCAACGATGACCGAACGGTTCTTTACAAAAGAGGTGGTCGGCTTTACAGTAACGGTGATTACTTTTCTGCCGCTTCCTGACGTTTCACTCAGTGTGCACCAGCCCTGGGCTGAGCTATTGGAATTGGTCAGTTCGGCTGTCCACGACTCATTGCCGTTGACCGTCAGTTCATAAGTTCCGCCATCAGCGCTTACAGGTATGGCTACCGGGAATATGGCGAACTCATTGGGATTGCTTTCGATGACATAATCGGAATCGTTTCCGCATCCCCATAACGTCAGCAGTATAATGACTGCTCCTATTAAGTATTTTGTATTGATCATAGCTCAAATGTCTTCAATTAGTATTGGTCATTCTGGTTCAAATTCGGATTGTTGTCCACTTCGCTTTGCGGGATTGGCATGCGGATGGATTTATCGATTATAAAGTTATTGAAGTCGCTGTCGCGTGCTTTCAATTCGTCCAATGTGGCCTGGTCGTTGATACCCCAACGTTTCAGGTCGACCCAACGCACGCACTCCATGGCAAGCTCCAGGGCGCGTTCTATCTTCAGGTGTTCGCGGAAAGCATCCTTGTTGGTGCTGATCTGGGAACCGTTGTAGTATTTGCTATCCTCTATTTTGGGCAGATTGACGCGGTTGCGTACGCGGTTGAGGCATTCAATGGCTTTTGAAGGCGGTGTGGCATTTAGTTCGTTGAGTGCTTCGGCATACAGTAACAGCATATCGGCATAACGCAGGGAACGGAAGTTATTATCATTCCAGTAGTACAGTGGGGAGGCATCTGTGCTATATTTCTTGATGAAAACGCGGTTGCCCCAGTCGCTGTTCCATGGAGAGCCGTATATCAACTGGTTGGGATATTCGGGGAAGTCGGAGGCTGCACCGTCATACCACAGTGTGTAGAACAAGCGGGAATCGTTCTTTCCATCCGTTGTTTGTTCGCGCTTGTAGTAGTCCACCAGCCAGCGTCTTGCTTCGATGTTGTTCCAGCCGATTCCGGTAGGAGCCTGGTTCATTTCAATCTGTGTACCCAGTTGCGCATTCGGGTCCAGGTAGTTGTCTGTCTGGTCGAAGCCCACCTTGTTGGTCAGAGAGAAGTGAATCTCATACAGTGACTCTTTGTTGTCTTCCGTATAGTTGCTGAAGTTGTCAGCCCAATTGGGTACCAGTGTGTAGTAGTTCTTTCCTTCGCCATCAACGAGCCATTCGAGACATCTTTTGGCATCTTCCCATTTGTGATGCTGTGCATAAGCTTTGGCCAGTAATCCGTAGGCGGCGCCTTTCGTTGGGCGGCCGTAGTTATTGGCGTCACGTGTGGAGGGGAGCTTGGTGATGGCATCTTCCAGGTCTTCTTCTATCTGGGTTAAGATTCCATCGGCAGTGGCCTGCATAGGCTTATCGGCGGCTGAAGAAGTGCTCAACACGAGAGGTACATTGTCCCACAAGGCAGTAAGATAGAAGTAATAGAAAGCACGCAGGAACTTAGTTTGTCCAATGAGGTCATCCCTGTGTGTTTCATTGCTGAACGGTACGTTGCCAATGTTGTCCAGTACCTGGTTGGCACGGAAAATGGCTGTATAATGTTCCCGCCATATCTTGGCGTTGACTTCTGAGAAGTTATAATCGGTAAAGATGAACTTGGTGTACTCGTTCAATTCGGTCCATCCGGCATAACTTACGCCTTCGTCCGCCATACCTATCATCTGTGTATAGATATTACGTGTCCAGGTTCCCTGACGGTAGAACATTCCGTATACGGCTACTACACCGGCTTCGATGTCAGATTCCGTCTTCCAGTATACGCCTGTACTCAGGGTGTTTTCATTTTGCAGATCGAGTAAAGAAGGGTCGCACGACGTAAATAATGCCGTGACACCGCATAATATATAAAGAGCTATTTTTTTCATTTCAGCAGTATTTAGAAGGTGAATGATAATGCAAACTGAACAGCGCGTGGGTTAGGGAACGAACAATAATCTGCTCCCATAGTGAAGATGCCGCTGTCTGCAAATTCAGGATCCAGGCCGGAGTATCCGGTAAAGGTCACCAGGTTCTGTAAAGTAACCGATGCACGGAGTCTTTCCAATCCAATCTTCTTAATGTAACGGGTAGGTATTGTATAACCTAACGTAATATCGCTCAGGCGGAAGAATGAACCGTTTTCCAACCAGCGGTCCTGATCGCTTCGACTGTTGCGGGAGTCTCCGTATACAATACGTGGACGGTCGTTAACCGGGTGCTCTTGTGTCCAGGGGATAATACCGTTGAAGTTGTTCTGGTTGTTGGCAAAGTCACCGGCTGCTGCTGCCGAACCGTTCCATACTTTCTGCCCGAAGCGACCGTAGCCGTTGATGTTCAGGTCGAAGCCTTTGTAGGATGCACCGAGACTTATTCCTAATTCAAGTTTAGGCCAGGGGCTGCCTACTATCTGACGATCTTCGGATGATATATTACCGTCGCCGTTATAGTCGTCATACTTAATATCACCCGGCAAAGCATTAGGTTGTATGATCTTACCTTCTGAGTTTACGTAGTTCCGTACTTCTTCTTCTGACTGGAAGATACCATTCATCTTGTAGAGATACCACATACCGAGCGGTTCACCGATTACGGTTTTGGCAAGAGTTGTATTGTAGACTGTTTGTCCGTATCCCAAATCAAGTACTTTATTCTTGATATGCGAAATGTTCAGTGAAGCGGAGTAGGCAAAGTCGCGAATCTGATCGTTCCAGCCGATTTCCATTTCGAATCCTTTATTTTCCAGGCTACCGGCATTCACGGCAGGTGCACCACCTTCATTACCCGAACTCATCAGGATGGGGAGGTAAACCAAGAGGTCTTTACTCTTTGAATAGAAATACTCAGCACTTAAACGGAAACGGTTATTGAATGCAACCAGGTCGAAACCAACGTTAGCGGTTGTCTTCTTCTCCCAAACCAGGTCGTTGTTGGTTAATTGTGATTGAGTCATACCAATCAATATGTTTTCCGGGCTCCCGAATACGGCACGCGGAGCTGTATTGATAACTGACTGGTAATCCCAATAACCGATACTACTGTTACCGAGAGTACCGTAATTGGCACGTATTTTCAGGTCATCAATCCAGGGTACATTGAAGAACTTCTCGCCACTGATGCGCCAGCCCAATGAAACGGAAAGGAAGTTTCCCCAACGGTCATTCTTAGGTAGGCGGGAAGTGCCGTCACGACGGGCTGTTACTTGTGCCAAGTATTTGTCGGCATAGGAGTAGTTGATACGTCCGAGATAGGATATCAATGCTGATTCGCCATAGCTACCGCCTGCGGTGGTATTTCCGGTGGCAGCATCCAGAGATGTGATGTACTTGTCGCCTATCATCAATGGATCGAGTTTGGTAATCCAACGCTTTTCTTCATGGAACTTATTGTAAGTGATACCAAACAGCGCATTCACATCATGTTTACCGAATTTATGCTTAAAATTGTAGGTTTGCTCAATCAGTATATCATGATTCTTGGCACTATCGTAACCCAGATGCGCGGCATCGTCACCTTGTCCCATAACCCAATTACCTTTCTTGCGCAGGGAGTTCGTAACGCCCATATAACTTTTATAGGCAACATTCAGCTTGGCATCGAACATTTCAAAGAGTGAAATCTGCCCGTAGATGTTTCCGGTCAGGTATTCTTCTTCATTGTTTCGTATATACAAGTCCTGCATGGCTACTGAGTTCAGTCCGTAAGAGTTGGCACGGTCTACATCGCCGTATCCGTATCCGCCGACATGTGATTCGTCATATACCGGAATGGTGGGGGGCATACCGATGAAGTCGCTCCAGGGATTACCATTCAGTATCTTCCTGTCGGATTTGGTATAGTAGAAATTCTCACCGTATGAGAAAATACCTTTCTGCCCGCTGGTGTTGATACGGAAGCCGTATTTGTCGTAACCGGTACGGTAGAGAGCACCATCATCGACCATGCGATTCAGAGATGCGTAATACTTCACAGTTTTGGAACCTCCGGAAAGGGATACATTGTAGTTCTGCAATACACCTGTACCCAACATTTCATCTTGCCAGTCTGTATTTCCATCATAGTGGTTCTGGCGTTTTGTAACGCCTGAAACTCCTGCTAGGATGGCTTCGTCATAAGCACGGTCGTTATAAATCTTGTAAGTCTCTGCATCCATCAGGTCGTAGCGGGGGAGCCAGCTCAGTGTCAGTTGTGAGTCAAACTTCACTTTCAGGTCACCTTCTTTACCTTGCTTGGTAGTGATGATTACAACTCCATTTGCTGCACGTGAACCATAGATAGCTGCTGATGAGGCATCTTTCAATACTTGAATAGACTCAATGTCTTCTACATTGACACCCAAATCACTGCCACCATAGGCACCGTCGATGATGAATAACGGGTTGTTGTTGGTCAAACTACCCAAACCACGAATGTTGATGGTGGCACTGGAACCCGGTTGTCCACTACTTGTAATCTTTACGCCCGAAGTAAGTCCGCGCATGGCTTCCACCACATTGCCCGAAACACGTTCGGCCAAAGCGTCTTCTTTTACCGTAGAAATGGAACCGAGCAGGTCTTTCTTCTTGACAGAGCCGTAACCAATTACAACTACTTCATCCAACATTTCATTTTCAGGCTCTAATGTGATGTTAATGACATTGTTAGTGCCTACTTTCACCTTTTGTTTGGTAAATCCGATAAAGCTGAATTCAAGTGTAGCACCCTGGTTCACTTTGATTTCATATCTACCGTTGATGTCGGTGGTGGTTCCAAAGGTACGGTCACCGTCCTTCGCCAGAATGGATACTCCGGGGAGGCTTTCCCCGGTATTATCGTTTACAGTGCCTGTGACGCTGACTTGTGCGTACAAATTGAGCGAGCACATACACAGACAGAATACTATTATTTGAATCGGTCTCATGTATTAAAATTTTAGAGGTTGAACAAAAAATATATTTTAGTTCAGGCAATTCTCTTCTCCTTTTTCACTCCGTGGGAAGTAGAAAAAGAAAGCGTTTATTAATAAGAGTGAGGAGCCGGTTAATTGGCTCCGGAGATGATAATTGCTCCTAAACCGGATATAAACAGAACGAACATACAAGTCAGAAGAATATTTACCGCGTGGGAAGAACCTTTGAATTCTTTCCAGATAAATATGCCCCACAAGGCTGCGATCATGGGTGCCCCTTGTCCTAATGCGTAAGAGATAGCTGCACCGGCTTTTCCTGCTGCAATATAACTGAGAGCCGTACCCAATCCCCAAATAGCTCCTCCCAGCACTCCGACCATGTGTGTGCTGAACTTGCCTTGGAAATACTCCTTATAGCTCACCGGAGTACCTACAAACGGCTTTTTCATCACGATGGTATTGATAATGAAATTACTTATGAAGATACCTATTGCGAATATAAAGAATGCTGAATACGGAGTAGCCATTGTGGGGGTAGGTGACTCAAAATTGTTCAAGTCCATGGCGGCAGCAACAAACCGATAGAAGAAAGACATCAGTATACCGGCTATAATGGCAATGATAATCCCTTTCTTATTGATGCAGCTTCCTTTCTGATTCATTTTTCCGGCAGCTATGGCATTAAATATTATAGCCAATACGACGAGTGCCACACCACTGAACAGGATTACTGCATCGCCTTTAGGTTCACCGAAATAATTGACGAAAACACCTAATACCAAGGCTATGCCGACTCCTAACGGGAATGCTACCGTAAGCCCTGCCATAGAGACGGAAGCTGATAAAAGGATGTTGGACAGATTGAATATGACACCTCCTGCAAAAGCACTTGCATAGTTCTCCATACTGATCTGCTTCAAATCTTCAACAAAACCGCGTCCGGCATCTCCCGTGCTGCCCAGGGTGAAACCTAAGAGGAGAGAGAAGGCAAGGATACCGATTACGTAATCCCAGTAGAACAATTCGTAACGCCAGGTTTTCCCGGCAAGTTTCTGTGTATTACCCCACGAACCCCAACAGAGCATCGTGACAACGCAGAAAATAACTGCTAATGAATAACTGTCGACTATAAACATGGTATTAGATTTTAAAATTACTATTTATAAAACATCAATTTCTTTACGATAGGGTAGGGAGGGCTGGGCTCCCATTCGGGTCACAGTGATGGACGCACATTTGTTTGCGAATTTAACTGCATCCAACACATTTACATCTTCGGATAAAGCAACACACAATGCACCACAGAAAGTATCTCCCGCTGCTGTTGTGTCTACGGCTTTGACTTTGGGTACGGGTACTTCATGGAATGTATCTTTTTCTTTGATCAATGCTCCTTTGGAACCAAGGGTGATAACTACGATGTCCACTCCTTTGGCACTGATGATATCCGCAGCCTTGCGTGCGCTTTCCCAATCGGTTACTTTGATACCTGAGAGGATTTCAGCTTCTGTCTCATTGGGGATAATCATGTACAGGTTCTGTAGTAGTTTATTGGAGAGTGCGCGGGCAGGTGCAGGGTTCAGTATCACCTTGATGCCTTGTTCGCTGGCTATCTGGGCGGCATACTCCACTGTTTCAATAGGGATTTCCAATTGCATCAGCAGGATATTGCCTTTTTCTATGGTAGGCTGTGCCTTCCGGATGTCTTCGGGACTCAATGAACCATTGGCTCCGGAAGCGATGGCAATGCTGTTTTCTCCGTTCATATCCACCATAATTAATGCTACACCCGAGGGGAGTGTGGGGTCTGAATAGATATTCTCAACATGAATACCTTCGTCTTCGTACTGCTCTATGGAACGTTTGCCGAACAAGTCATTTCCGGTTTTGGCTATGAAATGCACATTTCCTTTCAATCTGGCAGCGGCTACAGCCTGGTTGGCTCCTTTACCTCCGGGATTCATCATGAAACTACCGCCTATGATTGTTTCTCCTGGTACGGGAAGACGGTCAGCTTTGATGACCATATCCGTATTACAACTGCCTATTACAATGATATTTTTGCTCATGGTTACTTTATTAGTTTTAAGATTGAATAATTGAATATTGGATACTGTGCTTTCTTTTTCTATTCCAAAAGTATGCGATACTTAGTACATAAGCAAACAAAAAACAATGATTTTTAATACTGGTAAAATGAATATAATTATAAATTGATACATTTAAATAATTGATATATAAATATATAATAAATAGCTGATCGTGATAATTATGATATTAGTAATATTGATAAAGCCTATATTATTCCGTGAAAATATTGCTTGCTTTCATTTTTTTCTCTACCTTGCTATCGTAAAAGATGTGTATCTAAAAAAATCTGCTAATACTATGCTAAAGTCCGAATCCCTCATTCATCTGATTAATAATCTCACTAAACAGGAGAAGAAAGAATTCTCTCTGTATATCTCTAATAAACCGGAGAAGGATTATATCTTTCTTTTTAGGTTGATTGATGACAAGAAGATAAGTGATCCCGAAGAATTGAAGATGGCTTTTCTGGCAGCCAAACCTGCTTCTTCATTCAATACGGTAGTCATTTATTTATTTGATTTGTTGATAGACATATTGACCCGGTTGCGGACAGAACAGGATAGTTATTATCTCTTGTTCAACGAATTGCTGCACGCAAGGGTTTTGTATGAGAAATCCATGTATCAGGAATGCTTCCAAGTATTGAAAAAGGTAAAAGAGAAAGCGGTGTATTATGAGAATCACTTTGCATTGTTGGTAGCGCAAAGGCTGGAACTGAACTATCTTCTGACATTGGATTTTGAAGATATGGATGAACAGAAGCTGCTGAATAAGCAATATAAGATGAATAATACATTGAAAAGTATCCGCCAACTGAATGAGCAGTCTTCACTGTACGAACTGTTGAAGTATAGAATGATAAACAGAGGGGCTTCACGGTCACTTGAGGAAACTCAGAAATTGGATGACTTGGTAACCAGTGAAATCAGTATTGTAGCAAGTGCAGGCGTTGAGAACTTTGAAATAAAAAAGAATCATCAGCTGTTCCAGGCGAATTACTTTATCACAGTAGGGGATTACAAGGCGGCATTTAACTCGTTTGTAGAATTGAACAAGCTCTTTGAAGAGAATAGCCATTTATGGAATAACCCTCCGGTCTATTATCTGATGACGGTGGAAGGTATGCTGGAAAGTCTGCGTATCATGCACAATTATGAGGGCATGAATTACTTCATTGAAAAGCTGACTAAGCTGTCTTCACCATCATCCAGTTTCCAGCTGAATGTTACGTATGTGATCTTTATCTATCGGTTGTTTTCGTTTATTGATGCAGGTGACTTCGATAAAGCAGGAATATGGATTGCTGAACATCAATCCTCGTTGATTGATAAGATGTTACTGCTGAAGGAACAACAACAGGCGGAAATGTCATTGTATATTGCTCTGATCCATTTGGGAAATGGGGAGTACAGGAAAGCCCGGAAGCGGCTGAGTACAACTATCGGTAGAGGTCATTTATATTCTCTCCCTTTGTTTCGTACCATTAGGATCGTGAATGTGATGATTCATTATGAATTGGGGGATGTAGACTATATTCAGTCTGAAATTCGCTCTATCAAGCGGGAAATGTCTAAAAACAAGGGATATAATCTGAAGGTGGAATCCTTTTTGCTTAAGTTCCTGAATTATTCTTTCGCTGATACGAATCGGAAAAAACGTGCGGAGATATGGGAAAGTATGGCGGAAGAAGTCCATGCCTTGTATGCAGATAAATATGAAACTCAGATTCTGCGTAAGTTCGACTTTGTGGCATGGGTTGAGGCTAAGATATTTGAGGTGCCTCTGAGTGATATTCTGAAGCGGGAGCACGCTTCAAAGAGTAAATGGCAGCATAAATAGTATGAATGAGGATGTATCAAAATAAGATTTGTACATCCTCATTCATGTTATTTCTATACTTTCTTCTTTCCGTAGAAGAACATGAAGTACACGCCTATAATCACGAACGGAACGCTGAGCCATTGTCCCATATTCAGTGACATGCTATTCTCGAAATCTACCTGGTTCTCTTTCAGGAACTCCACAAAGAAGCGGAATACGAATATCTCTGTGAGGCAGAGGCCGAAGAAGAAACCACGATGTAACTTCTTGCCATAATTCTTATATAAGAAAATCATGATCAGGAAGAAGATGAAATAGGCGATAGCCTCATAGAGCTGTGCCGGATGACGGGGGAGCATATCTACTCTTTCGAATACGAAAGCCCAGGGTACATCGGTTGCTTTACCAATGATTTCGGAGTTCATGAGATTGGCAAGGCGGATGAAGCAGGCGCAGATAGGCGTTGCTACGGCTATCATGTCCAGCACATCCATATAGTGCATCTTCGTTTTGCGGCAGTACATCCACAAGGCAATAATCAATCCGAGTGTTCCGCCATGGCTGGCGAGACCTGCATAACCGGTCCATTTCCAACCACCATCGGGCAAAAACTGTATGGGTAATATCATTTCCCAGAAATGGTGCAGGTAATATTCCGGCTGATAGAACAGGCAATGCCCTAATCGCGCTCCGATGAGAATACCGAAGAAGCAATAGAAGAACAGCGGTTCGAACTTGTCGTCACCGATTTTTTTGTCTTTATACTGGTAACGGACTACAAAATAGGAGCATGCGATGCCAATGACCCACAACAGACCGTAGTAGCGTACGGGGATATGGCCAAACAGGTTGAACAGTTCGGGGTTGGGGTTCCAGTTGATGGTTAGTAATGATAACATAGTGATATCTATTTAGATTGTTTATTGTTTTGGTTTTATAAAGCCGATAGGGTTTCTGAGGCTGTCCGCCAGTCTTTTCTGGGCTTGCAGCTCGGATACTCTGTCAACTGGCGGATTAGCTATAAATCGGTGGACGGCGACGAAAGCACGCATGATGCTTCTATTCATTTCAATAGCTGTGTCAGAGTTTAATACACTACTAAGCATAGCTACTCCTAATTCAGTAAAAGCAAAAGGCATATATTTAAAGTTGCTGCCTCGCCCTTTGTTCAAGGTCACAATTTGTGATCTTGAAAGTTCTTCTTTGGTTAGGGTAAACATAAAATCCTCTCCTTCAAAACGTTTAATGTTTCGTTTGATGGCTTGTTTGAGTATTCTTGTTACTATGCCATATGCTTCTGCCAGATCGAAGTCAAGCATTACTTGTTGTCCTCTTATCTCGTATATTTTGCTCTGTATGATTACTGTTAATTCCATTATTTATCTTCTTCATTGTTTCAAGATTCCAATTTGGTATCTTAGAATCTTTACTATTTGAACTTTTCCGCCACCATCCTGTACGTCGGAATATCAATTCCCTGTTCTTCTGCGGCAGCAATCATATCAAAGAGCAATCCTTGCACTTCACTTTCGTGTCCCTTAGCCATATCCTTCTGCATGGAAGCGGTGCTTTCCGGGTCCAGTTTATCGATAACTTTGAGATTATATTCTACAATGTCTTCCTTGAATCCAATGCCGAGTTTTGCACCCAGTGCGGCACTTTCGCGGGACAACCCGATAAAAGTATCGCGCACCTCTCCGGGCTTCTGTACTTCGCCCATAGGCACGTCGTAGTAGGCTCCGGTGACAGCCATAGCGGAGATGAAAGACCACTTCACGAAAGTATCCCGGTTGATGTCAGGAGATATCTCGGCTTTGATACCGCTTTCCTGCAAATCCTGTTGGATAGTTTCCAACGTTCCACGGGGAACAACCGTGCCTTTGTGTGCACCGTAAACCAGACGGAATATCTTGCCCATTTGCGTGATTTCCCCTTTGCCGGACACGAAGCCGACAATGTAGATGCAGCCGTCCAGGACCGTCACTCCAGGCACAAGGCGCTGGATACGGGGACCTGTACCGTAAACATTGAGAATAGGGATTACAACTGTGTCCTTATGGGCGGAGCGCTTTATCAACTCCGTTATCGAGTCTACGGAATAGCCTTTGACACATACAAAGATGACGTCGGCTTTACCTGTATATTCTTCGGCAGTATAGGCTTTTACGGGTAGTGTGTGTTCGCCTTTCAAGTCGGAGTGCAGACACAATCCGTGTTCGCGTATGGCAGCCAGATGTTCACCACGGGCAATGCAGGTCACATCTTTTCCGGCAAGGGACAGAAAGGCGGCGATACTGCCTCCCACGCCGCCTGTACCGGCTATAAGGTATTTCATATTATTGTTCTCCATTTTGGAATATACTATTTTATGTAGTTTTCTTTTTCCATATAATAAAGCCCTTCGCCGCGGTCACCGTTCTCCAGGTCTTCCAGTTCTACCTTGAAAACACGGTAAGGGAGTCCTGTCTTCGGATGCTTGGGGAGGTCTACGGTCAGTAGATAGGCATTGGCATATTCGTTGGCATTAATGTACTCTTTTATTTCCTGCTTCATCAATATCTTAACTTCTTCGCCATCTATCCAGACGGTGGCTTTCAGTTGTTCAGGACGAGGTGCCCACTGCGATTCTTTCGCATCTTTGCTTTGGCTTTCTTGCTTAATGTCGCCAAGAGTTTTACCGTGTAGTATGGATTCGGGCTTGCTCTCTTTCATCCATTGGTAAAAACGTGTCAGATTCATGGGACGAACATATATCTGGTAGGCAGGCATAGCACCAGGGATACGGAAAGCATGTAGTCCATAGACCTCCATGCGGTTGTAACGAATATCAAGCGTGGTATCACGGTCGGCGATAAAATTCCATGCCCAGAACTCCAGGCGGTGTTCCGTTTCGGGCAGGCCGTTTTTCATGGCGACGTGTGCATAAGAGGGAAAGTAGATAGAAGCAACTTTTTGATAGTTACCTTTGAGCACGCGGGCGGTATAGTGTCCGTTTTTGTCAGTGATAGCCTCTATGACATTATTGGATTGTGGATTTTGCCACCAAACACAAGCACTGTCTATCGGTTGTCCGCCATAGTCTGTTACGCGACCGGAGATGGTCACTGAGTCTTGTTGCTGTGCATAGGCGACACTGCACAGAAGCGTGAGGAATAGGGTAGGGAAGAATTGCTTCATGGTTGGTTTGCAGTATTATTCTGTGATTAAATCGCCCGCCATTCGGCGGACGATTTATAATGAGTTCCGTAAATCAGACGTTGAACCGGAAGTGCATGATGTCTCCATCCTGCACTACGTATTCTTTGCCTTCCACACCCAGCTTTCCGGCTTCGCGTACGGCGGCCTCGCTGCCATACTGGATGAAGTCTTCGTACTTGATAACTTCGGCACGGATGAATCCTTTTTCGAAGTCGGTGTGGATAACTCCGGCGCATTGCGGAGCTTTCCAACCTTTCTGATAGGTCCATGCTCTCACTTCCATTTCTCCGGCGGTGATGAAGGTTTCCAGATTCAGCAGTTTGTAGGCCGATTTAATCAGGCGGCTCACACCGGATTCCTTTAATCCTACTTCTTCGAGGAACATCTGGCGGTCTTCATACGTTTCCAGCTCGGCGATGTCGGCTTCGGTCTTGGCAGCTACAATCAGGATTTCGGCATTTTCGTCCTTTACCGCTTCGCGCACCATTTCCACATACTTATTACCGTTCACTGCGCTTGCCTCGTCCACATTACAAACGTACATCACCGGTTTGCTGGTCAGAAGGAAAAGTTCTTTGGCTATTTTCTGTTCATCTTTGGTTTCAAACTGCACGGTGCGTGCACTCTTGCCTTGTTCCAGTGCATCTTTATATTGTATCAGTACGTCGTAAGCCAGCTTGGCAGCTTTGTCTCCACCTGTCTGTGCTTGTTTCTGCACTTTCTGGATGCGGCTTTCAATGGTTTCCAGGTCTTTCAGCTGCAATTCGTAGTCGATGATTTCCTTGTCGCGCACCGGGTTGATGCTTCCGTCTACGTGTGTCACATTCTCATCGTCGAAACAACGCAGCACGTGGATGATAGCATCCGTTTCACGAATATTCGCGAGGAATTTGTTACCCAGTCCTTCGCCTTTGCTGGCACCCTTTACGAGTCCGGCAATGTCCACGATTTCCACCGTAGTGGGCACGATGCGCCCCGGGTGTACCAATTCAGCGAGCTTCGTCAGGCGCTCATCGGGCACGGTGATTACACCTACATTCGGTTCTATTGTACAAAAAGGGAAGTTTGCCGCCTGCGCTTTTGCGTTGGACAAACAGTTGAAAAGCGTCGACTTGCCTACATTCGGCAAACCGACAATACCACATTGTAAAGCCATTATCTATTTCGTTATTACTTTGTTTTCTGTCTGCAAAGATAGGTATTCTTCTGTTTATTGCCTTATGGATTGTACATTTTTACCATTGGGAGGATTGGTTTTACTCTGAGGATTAGTGATAAATGCGGGTAGATTCAGTTTTTTAAAGTGGGAGTTCCTCTCTTTTTAAAAGGTACAGTCGACCGGGGGCAGAGGAAGGAGAAGATTTTGTCAACCGGAGACTGGTATAACAAGGAATAAAGTCAACTCCCATTAGGGTTAGTAATTTTTTAGGTCTACTTATACTAAAGATAAGGGAACTACACAACCATTATTAGGGAACTATATTGTGCTAATGTTTTGCCATCGCATTGGCAAAACATTAGCGCAATAATGAGACTACAATCTGTTTAGAACAACATCTTTTTTTCTTGCTTCCGGGAAGACATTCAGTACCGTAACACTATTTCCTGTGCCTTTTGCACGTACCACGGTGTTGTCATAGGCATGTAGCTTGAAGTCCACTTTCCATGATGCCGGGAATGCGGGCAAAATGAGGATTTGCTTGCCTACATTCTGCAAGAGCATGTTTTGCAGGCCAATTGTGAAGGCACCACCGTTGTCAAAGTCTGGAATGTAATCGCTGCCCGGTTTCCAGAATGCAGGGAAGCGGACTTCGGGGTCTGTTGCGCGCACATTCTTTAAAAGAAGCTCTTTGGCCTCATCGGCCAGTCCAAGCAAAGGTGCCTGTATGGGGTCTTGCGACCAGCAGGTAGTCTGCTTGAATTCGCGGTGAGCGAAGGTATTGAGGGCAACGTCCAGATCGGGGCGTCCCAGCCCGTAGAGTTTGAACGGGAAGATGGCGTAACATTCGGGGTTCTCGAAGTTGCGTCCCTGACCGTATTCTTCGGCGGGAAGCAGTCTTTTGCCATCTCTTGTTTTGGGAAGGGCGGGGAGTGCTTGCAGGCAATCGTTCCATTCTTTAAGCAGTGACGGCTCAACGATTCCGGCGGGCAACTCGGTCAGTTGGGTGATATTGTATTTCAATCCGGCGATGTAGTCCATCGGGTTCAGGCAATCCCAGAATTGCTCGATGGCATTTGCCGGAATGAAGCGCAGGGTTTGGTTTATCTGCGGCCAGTGCTGGTTGAAAAAACGGATGACTTGGGTGGCAAAAGGAATGATGTATCGGCGGGCAAATGCTTCGTCCTTGGTATAGTTGTAGCTGTCGAGCATTTCGGACAACATCTCCAGTGCGCCGGAATAGTGGTAGCGTATCCAGCGTGTTTGCGAGGCTTTTCCTTTGTTGTTCCAACCCCAGTCGTCCTGAATGTACATGCCGAAGAAGTTCAGGGTTTCGGGGAAGAAAGCACCTTCGTGTCCGTAGTAGATGCGGGTGATGTCTGTCTGCAATGGGAGCATGTTGAGGTACATGTCGAACCAGGGCTTCTTCAGGTCAAAGTCTCCCGATACGGAAAGCGGCCAGTAGTAAAGGCGGCAGTTCTGGTACCAATAGCCTGGTCCCCATGTGCGGTAATCACCGTTTTTACCTTTGTAGTCGAAGGTGAAATTACCGCCGTTGAACTTGGCGGGATATGCGCCGCGACTTTGGCAAGCCATCATGAAGCGTTGCAGCAAATATGCGCGGGTGACCAGTTCGGCATCTTCGTCACCGGAAAGGAATATCCAACTGCGATTCCAGAAGCGGTCCCACCATTCCAGATGATGCTTGTAGGACGTTTTCAGAGGTGCGCTGTTGGCGGAGGCGATGAGGGCTTCGAGTTGGGTGTTCCATTCCTGTACGGTGGTAGTTTGTGCCGTGTAGGGGTAGATGGAGAGGGTATGTTTCTTCATTTCTTTTGAGGAGATGAGGGTACTGTCGTTTTGCGGGTGCATGCTCTCACCAATGATGGCAGCTCCGAAGGTACGGTTCATGTACGGGTCGGGGTATTTGCCTATCAGTTCCGGGACATTCTGATGGGTGAGTATGGTCTCGAAGAAAGAGCTTTGGTTGCGGTGATACCATTGGATGCGGTCTGGTTTCCGTTCCAGTATGTCGGCGCTTTCGGAAGGGTGGACAGGGCTATCCATTAATCCCCGGAAGCTGGATGCCAGAGGGTCATCACCGCTCGTCATGGTGTAGGGTTGGGGACGCATCAATTCTGTAGTGCAGCTTACAGAAATATTTTTGTCGGAGGCGGTTTCTATGCGGATGACGGGTTGGCTGGCGTCAATCCATAGTTTGATGCGGGTGGCATTGCCTTTCGAGCCTGCCGTTACGTTGATTTCTCCTCTGTGCAGATTGAGTTCCTGTGAGAAAAAGGCATCTTCGGTGAAAGGGTTGGGGGTGAGTTTCACCCGTATTCTGCCCACTTTCAGGAGCCGTGTGGCTTCGCTCCAGGTGTCCGATTTGCCGATATAGAGTAGTAAGTCGCCTCCCTTTTCAATCCATACATTTGCGGTGATGTCTCCGTTTCCCAAAGGCATGGATTCCATAGAGCCGGTGGTGCTGAGGGTGTTCCACACTACGTTGTATTGATTCAGTTGTTTCAATACGTCGGCTGGCAATTCGTTTTTGGCAGAGGCCTCCTTGGGTCCGTTGATGAATGACAGGAAACAGAGGCATATTCCCAGACGGAAAAGTTTGTTTTTCATGTTCTTGATAATATTAGGTACATAAATTCTGAGTTGGGGCACAAAGTTAGTGTGCTCCATTAAAGAATGGATTAATATTATCTTAATCGGGAGAGAAAAGATAGGGTGAGGGGATGGGTTTATTGCTTTTCCTCAGCAAACAACTGTTGAAAGATACTCTTTAACTGTACTTCATCTGTAATAATCTTTTGCAGTTCTTTCAACTTTTCTGCATTCTTTGATTCTGGAAACCAAAGTTTCAGATATCCACCCGGTGCATACTTCTCCATCAGATGCTGACGGAAACGTTGGTAGTGCCATTCTCTTTCCGCTTCTGGTTTCTGCTTTAATCCGTATTGTACGGTGCGGCGCAGAGTGATGACGGGGTCAATCATACGATCTGCTTCTGCCACTATTTTGCCATAAATGTTTCGCGGTTCGTGGTCGGCAGATGCGCGATGGTCTTCTACCGCCTCTTTCATGGTTTCTATTTCTTCCTCACTGAACCATTGGCAGAGCATTTTGTCTTGTTTCAGAATCTCTCCTGAGATGAAATGATGGGTAGCACGATCCCGGCAAAGCCCTGTATCATGGTATGCGGCAATGGTATATGCCATGCTTTCGTTCACATTATATTCCTTGGCAAGTGCGAGGCTTTCTTCTATAACGGTACGTACGTGTGAGAGGTTGTGCGCCTTGTCAAAGTGCTCGTAACGGGGAATAATCTCTGTTTCAATGTAGTGGGTGAGGGTAGCGGGTATCATAAAATAGGTTTTGTTTTAGCAGGCAAAGTTATGAAAAAAGCCGAAATACATCACGTATTCCGGCTTTCACTTAGTGTACAAAACTTATAAAGGTTTCGGTTTGTTCAATTTGTTTGTTAGAATTTTAAGAGAGTATCTGTCGTTTTTACAGATTTGGATTGTCCATTGTAACTGTCATTTCGGGTACAAGGACATATGCTTTTTGTTTGTTATTCCATTTATAATAAGTAGTAGTGAGAGTTTTTCCCTGATAAGCGTAGCAAACACGAAGGTCATTTTCCCAAGCATTTTTTCCGCTGTTCCATTTCATAGTCTCACTTTCAGTCATACGTTTTTGGTCGTCATACTTATAACTATGCTTCATATAGTGTGCTAAAGTTCCACCGTCCATTTTGTAAACGGTCTGTCCAACCATCACTCCATCTTTCTCTTCCGAATTGTAAATGAGGTTGTTTTTGTTAGCTGCAGAAGCTGCAATGCCACCAAATAGAATAACTGCTGATAATGCAACTGTTTTTAAAAATACTTTTGTTTTCATGGTTCTATATGTTTTTAAGTTATCTTTTGTTGTTTTCTATCATTATGTCATTAAATTCGCCGCAAAGGTACAGATTAAATTGACATAATCGTGATAAATAGATTAAATATAGTCAAAATGTTAGTGTGGTTGGGTTTGTAATGCTTTCTTTTTGCCAATATTGATGACAAAAAAATATCCGGCAGTGATGTTGCCGGATATTCTGGTGAGCAAACTGTATTTTGAATAGATTACTTCAGTTGCTTTCTGATTGTAAGTTAAATAAAGTTATAGTTGGATTTAGTGGGCCTTTAACCAGTTTTTCCCCCATCCACAATCGGCTCTCAGGGGTACGTGCATGCGATATGCGCGTTCCATTTCTTCGATTACAATTTGTTGCACAAACTCTTTTTCAGCCTCTGGAACGCTGAAATTTAGTTCGTCATGGACCTGTAAAATCATCTTAGCTTTCAATTTGTAACTTTGGAAGCGCTCATAGATGCGTGCCATGGCAACTTTGATGATATCGGCAGCGCTTCCTTGAATAGGTGCGTTGATAGCATTGCGCTCTGCATATCCGCGTACGGTTGCATTTCGCGAGTTGATATCAGGTAAGAAGCGTTTGCGATGGAAAATGGTTTCCACATACCCTTGCTCACGCGCCACTTGGATACTTTTATCCATATATTCGCGTACCTGCGGGTAAGTTTCAAAGTATCCGTCAATAAGTTCCTTAGCCTCTTTGCGGTCCACGTTCATACGTTCTGCCAGACCAAAGATAGAAATACCATAGATAATACCGAAATTGGCGGTCTTTGCCTTGCGGCGCATGTCGGAGGTGACGTCTTTGATATCTATTTTATATATTTTAGCGGCGGTGGCGGCATGAATGTCATAACCGCTAAGGAAAGCGTCGATCATATTCTTATCTTCGCTTAGATGCGCCATAATGCGCAATTCTATTTGCGAATAGTCGGCAGAGAAGAATTCGCAGCCATCATCCGGAATAAAAGCCTTGCGGATTTCCTTTCCATCCTCATCACGGATGGGGATGTTCTGCAGGTTCGGATTGCTGGAACTGAGGCGTCCGGTAGCCGTGACTGCCTGGTTAAAGGAAGTATGGATGCGCCCGGTACGTGGATTGATCAATAGAGGAAGAGCATCCACATAGGTTCCCAGTAATTTCTTCAGGCCACGGTATTCGAGTATCTTTCCAATGACCTCATGTTTATTGCGCAGGCTCTCCAGCACTTCTTCCGAAGTAACATATTGACCAGTCTTTGTCTTTTTTGCTTTATCTATAATCTTCAGCTTGTCAAACAGGATCTCACCTACCTGTTTAGGTGAAGCGATGTTGAATGTCTCACCTGCCAGCTCATAAATTTCTTTTTCAATCTCCTGCAGGCGGACAGTGAAGTGTTCGGACGTTTGCTTCAGTGCTTCGGTATCAATACGCACTCCGTTGCTTTCCATATTGGCAAGCACACGTACAAGTGGCATCTCTATTTCGTAGAAGAGGTGTTCCACGCCTTGTTTCTTTAATTCTTCCTCAAGAACGTTTTTAAGTTTCAGGGTAATGTCCGCATCTTCGCAGGCATATTTGTAAACTTCCTCCGGTGGGAGGTCGCGCATGTTCTTTTGATTCTTTCCCTTCGGTCCGATAAGTTCATCGATATGGATAGTTTGATAGTGCAGATAAATTTCTGCCAGGTAATCCATATTGTGGCGAAGTTCGGGTTGCAATACATAATGTGCAAGCATGGTGTCGAAAAGTTCACCTTTCACCTCCACTCCGTAATTTTGAAGAACCAAAATATCGTATTTGATATTTTGTCCGACTTTCATTGAATTCTCATTTTCGTAGAGTGGTCGGAATTCATTTACTATTTTTAACGCTTCTTCCCGTTCGGGTGGAACCGGAACATAATAGGCCTGATTTTCGGTGTCGCTGAAACTCATTCCTACTAATTCTGCCTCCATTGGCTCAGCAGAGGTGGTTTCGGTATCTATTGAGAGAATTTTCGTTGTAAGTAACTTTTTAATAAATTCAGACCTTTTCTCTTCTGTATCAATGAGTTGATAGTCGAAGTTGCTGGTTTCTAAACGCGCGAGATTCGATTTTTTTTCATCATCTGGTCGGTCGCCCGCAAATTCTTCAAACAAATTGCCTTGAACCGGGCTGTTATTTTGGGCAAAAAGCGGACCTGGTGAAAAAAGATCGGGAGCAGCGGAAGAAGGAGAGGGGGCATTACTTTTTTTGAGTACGCGATCAATGAGTGTACGAAATTCCATCTCTTCGAAAATTTTCCGAAGTTCTTCTTCGTTAGGTTCTTCGCGAACGAGTGCTTTCATATCAAGTTTGATGGGAACATCAATTTTGATAGTTGCAAGAAATTTGGAGAAGGTAATCATTTCGCGATTGTTTTCGACTTTAGTCTTCAAGGCACCTTTCAGTTGGTCGGTGTGTTCCAGAAGGTTTTCGATGCTGCCGAATTCGCTGATTAACTTTTGTGCGGTTTTCTCTCCTACGCCGGGACAGCCGGGTATGTTATCGGATGCGTCACCCATTAATCCCAACATGTCAATGACTTGCTGGGTGGATTGGATATCAAACTTAGCTTTTACCTGTTCTATACCCATGACCTCGAAACCACCTGTATGTTTGGGACAGTACATAAATACATTTTCAGATACCAGTTGTCCATAGTCTTTATCCGGTGTCATCATATAAGTTGTGATGCCTTGGCGGCCTGCCTCAGTAGCAAGCGTGCCGATGACATCATCCGCTTCATAGCCCGGTACTTCCAGGATAGGGATGCGATAGGCACGAATAATATCTTTTATGATAGGTACGGAGAGACGGATTGCTTCCGGAGTTTCTTCCCGCTGTGCTTTATACTGTTCGTAGGCTTCGTGTCGGAAAGTAGGACCTGCCGGGTCAAAAGCCACACCAATATGGGATGGATTTTCTTTTTTGAGTACTTCTTCAAGGGTATTTACGAACCCCAGAATGGCAGAAGTGTTGAAACCTTTGGAGTTAATCCGTGGATTCTTGATGAACGCGTAATAGGCGCGATATATCAATGCATAAGCATCGAGAAGAAACAATTTATCGTCAGAATTCATATATTTATCCTTTTTTTCATGGTAAAAGTACAAAAAAATACCGTATTAAGTGTTTTATTACTATTTTTGTGGAAAAATAGCGATGCATGGACAACTCATCACTCATAAAATCACCGATTGCGGCAGAACTGGATGATTTCAAAAGGCTGTTCGACAGCTCACTTACCAGTTCCAACTTTTTGTTGAATGAAGTTATATCTCATATTCGACAAAAGAATGGGAAAATGATGCGTCCGATGTTGCTGTTACTTATGGCAAAGCTGTATGGCAGGATATGTCCCGAAACACTTCATGCAGCAGTATCCCTTGAATTATTGCATACGGCCAGTTTGGTCCATGACGATGTGGTGGATGAAAGCACTGAACGTCGTGGACAGTTATCGGTAAATGCAATCTATAATAATAAGGTGGCAGTGTTGGTAGGCGATTATTTGTTGGCAACTTCACTTGTGCAGGTAGGCAAAACCCATAATTATGCTATTATCGAGGTGGTTTCCCGTCTGGGACAGAATTTGTCAGAAGGGGAGCTTCTCCAACTTTCCAATGTGAGCAGTCTCCAGTTTTCCGAAGAAGTTTATTTTGATGTAATCCGTAAGAAGACAGCTGTTCTTTTTGCTGCATGTACTAAATCGGGGGCTCTTTCGGTAGGGGTGACCGATGAACAGGCTGAATTTGCACGTCAGTTCGGCGAATATATCGGTCTTTGTTTTCAGATTAAAGACGATATTTTTGATTATTACGATAGCAAGAAGATAGGTAAGCCGACAGGAAATGATATGTTAGAGGGAAAATTGACTCTTCCTGTTCTTTATGCTCTGAATTCAACCAAAGATAAAGCTGCCGAAGAAATTGCCGTAAAGGTGAAAAATGGTTCCGCTACAACCGATGAAATCGGCTATTTAATTGAGTTTGCCAAGCAGCAGGGTGGCATTGAGTATGCTGTGCAGACGATGCTTGCTTTTAAAGAAAAAGCGCTTTCATTATTGGCGTCCTTACCCGGTTCTGATGTGAAAACCGGTCTTACTGCCTATCTGGATTACGTGGTAGATCGTGATAAATAGTTGGAGTATAGCTCTAATAATATAAGAAAAAGCCTGGTAGAAGAACTCTATCAGGCTTTTTCTTATATTATTACTTTTGTTTTTAGAAGAATTTCATTTCCTCGCCTTTAATTTCAGAAAGTAAAAGATTCGCTAAACGGCTGGTACCTAAACGGAACCATTGGTTATCCAACCATTCTTCTCCAAGTATCTCTTTGACTATCGTATAGTAAATAACTGCGTCGTTTACGGTGTTGATTCCTCCGGCAGGCTTGAAACCTACTTTGTTACCAGTCTTGTCGTAATATTCTTTAATGGCCTGGCACATTACGTAAGCGGCCTCCGGGGTTGCGGCAGGTTGCTGTTTCCCGGTAGAGGTTTTGATAAAATCTGCTCCTGAATACATGGATAGGATAGAGGCTTTCATGATGTTGGAAGCGCTTTTTAGTGCTCCTGTTTCCAGGATAACCTTCATGTGATGTTCTTTGCAGACATCTTTCAGTTCCTGTATTTCTTCGCACATGCTCTCATAGTCTCCACTCAGGAATTTACCTACAGAGATAACGATATCTATTTCGTCTGCACCTTCCATCAATGCCATAGCGGTTTCTGCTACCTTTACTTCCGTAAAAGTCTGCGAAGAGGGGAATCCAGCCGAAACACAAGCTATTTTTACGTCTTCTACTTCCAGAGTATCCTTTACGATTTCTGCAAAATTAGGGTAAACGCAAATGGCAGCTACGTTCTCTAAATCGGGGAATTCATTGTCGAACTGATTCACCTTTTGTGTGAATTTCATTACGCTTTCATCGCTGTCCGTGGTGTTCAGCGTGGTGAGATCAATGCAGTGAAACAAGAACTTCTTGACTTCTTCCGTATGGTTTCCAGGTACTTTTTCTGCGATGAGCTTCGCTACTTTTGCAGCTATTTCTGCGTCATCCAGTTGTGTGTTATACTTTGCCAAAGCGGCATCATACTTGTTCTGCGTAGGTTCATTCTTCTCCATGGTCTTGCAATTTAGGGTTATTTATATGTCGGGCGCTATCCCGTCGGGTTTTCTTCTCCAGATTCCGGGCAAACGCTTCTGTGACGTTTACACCTGTTTGATTGGCAATGCAGAGGAGTACCCACAGGACATCTGCTATTTCATCGTCAATGTTATCTTTTTCTCCTTCTTTAAAGGATTGGTCACCGTATTTACGGGACATCACTCGGGCCAGTTCTCCGACTTCTTCGGTAAGAACAGCCATATTGGTGAGTTCGCTGAAGTAGCGTACTCCATACTTCTTAATCCAGCAATCTACTTGATGCTGAGCCTCTTCTAATGTCATCATTCCTTGTTTTTTGTATCCATACAGATGGTCACAGGACCATCGTTCAATAATTCTACCTTCATATCGGCACCAAATTCTCCGGTGCCTATCTCTTTACCTAAAGAAGAACTCAATTCCCGGCAAAACTGTTCATACAAAGGGATTGATATTTCGGGTTTTGCCGCCCGTATATAGGAGGGGCGGTTCCCCTTCTTTGTTGAGGCATGCAAAGTGAACTGGCTGATTACCAGTATCTCACCGTTGATGTCGAGGATCGATTTGTTCATAATTCCGTTCTCGTCGTCGAAGACACGCAGATTGACAATTTTTTTGCAAAGCCAGTCAATGTCTTCCTGTCCGTCTGTCTCCTCAATACCTACCAATATTAAAAGTCCTTTTCCTATAGTGGATTTACACGTTCCATCAATAGTAACAGAAGCGTGTCCGGCACGTTGTATGACTACTCTCATGTTCTTTTATCCTAATCTTTTTAATCTTTTCCGGTGTGCAAAGTTACGAATAAATTCGTGATTGCCTGTAATTTGAGCGTATGATTCATTTTTAATCGGCAGAAGATTTAGTTTGTAGCTTGTCTGAAGTATTCTTTAATAACTTTTGCTTTTGCCTCTCCTATCACCTTTGCAAGTGCTTCCAAAGATGCTTCTTTAATACGTTTTACGCTCTTAAACTCTTTTAGCAAGGCAGCTTTTGTTTTCTCTCCGATACCTTTTATCTCATCCAATTCAGACGCTATCTGCCGTTTACTGCGTTTATCCCGATGGAAAGTAATGGCAAATCGGTGTACCTCGTCCTGTATCTGTGTCAAAAGACGGAAAAGGGGAGTGTTTTGCTTCAGTCCGATGGTCTGTGGCGGAAAACCGTACAGTAACTCTGATGTGCGGTGTTTACCGTCTTTAGCTAGTCCGGCAATAGGTATATTCAGGTTTAGTTCGTTCAGGACTTCTTTTACGGCGCTCATTTGCCCTTTTCCGCCATCGGTGATAAGGAGGTCGGGTAGGGGAGAATTCTCTTCAATGGCGCGCTGGTAACGGCGTCTTACGACTTCTTTCATGGAAGCATAGTCGTCCGCACCAACTACGGTTTTGATATTATACTTCCGGTAGTCTTGTTTGGAGGGTTTAGCCTTCTTAAAAACTACGCAGGCAGCAACGGGATCGGAACCTTGGATATTGGAGTTATCAAAACACTCTATTTGTATGGGCAGGCGGTCGAGGTGCAGCTCGTCCTGTATTTCTTTCATTAGGCGGACGTTCCGTTGTTCAGGATTCAACTTCTCAGCCTGCTTCATACGATCTGCCTTGTATTGTTTTACATTCAGAATAGAAAGATCCAGCAGTTTCTTCTTGTCTCCTCGCTGGGGGATTGTGAAAACCACATCCTTTAGTTCCATATCGACCTCAAACGGCACGATAATTTCGCGTGAAAGGCTCTTGTATCGCTCTCTCATTTCAATGATACCCAGTTCAAGAAGCTCTTCTTTAGTCTCGTTAAGGCGTTTCTTATACTCAAATGTAAATGCTTGGTTGATAGCTCCGTTCGTAATATGCAGGTAGTTGATGAATGCTGACTTTCCGTCGCTGTCTTCTTCTATGGTGAATACATCGATATTGTGCAGTATATTGCTTACAACTTCTGATTTAGCGCGATAATTCTCAATCAACATATACTTTTCTTTCACTTTCTGTGCTTCTTCAAACTTCATATCGGTTGCCAATTCCTGCATTTGCTGGAATAAATGTCGTTGTATCTCCTGCGTGTTTCCTTTGAGGATTTCCTTGATTTCACTGATGTTTTTCAAGTAATCATCTAATGATTGTTTTCCGATGCAAGGGCCGGCGCAATTCTTGATGTGATACTCCAGGCATACGTTGAATTTGCCTGCATTGATATTCTCAGGTGAAAGATTCAGATTGCAGGTACGCAACGGGTATAAATGCTTGATCAGGTCAAGCAATGCATTCATGGAAGGTACATGGCTATAGGGACCATAATAGGAGGAGCCATTGCGTATAATCTTGCGAGTCTTAAATACACGGGGAAAATATTCGTTTTGAACGCAAATAGATGGATATGTCTTATCATCCTTCAATAAGACGTTGTATCGCGGTCTATATTTCTTTATCAGATTGTTTTCTAACAACAATGCATCCTCTTCTGTATTTACTACGATATAACGTATATCTGCTATCTTGCTGACGAGTACTCTTGTTTTTCCCGGTTCGTGCTCTTTATTGAAATAGGAAGAAACCCGGCGTTTCAGGTTCTTTGCTTTACCTACGTATATAATAACTCCTTCGGTATTCAGATATTGATAAATACCGGGGCTTTCGGGAAGGTTTAATACTATCCCTCTCAAATATTCGCTGGTTTTAAGTTCCGGGTTATTCTCCATATATTGCTTGAGGCTATTCTATCTGTTTATAGAGAAAGTACTGATTGTACATCTACATCTTTATTGAATAAATCTTTTCCGTGCAATTCTTTCAACTCGATAATGAAGTTAACATGAATTCTCTTCGGATTCATCTTTTGTACTAACTTGCAGGCGGCCTCCATTGTTCCACCTGTAGCCAATAAATCGTCGTGAAGCAGAACTACGTCGTTTTCGTTCAAAGCATCCTTATGTATCTGAATTGTGTCTTTCCCGTATTCTTTATCGTAGCTTTCTTCAATGGTTTCTGCCGGAAGTTTTCCCGGCTTGCGGATAGGAATGAAACCTGCGCCCAAACGAGTGGCGAGGATAGGGCCCATAATGAAGCCTCTTGATTCGATACCTACAACTTTTGTGATACCTTTGTCTTTGTACATCTCATACAATGTGTCCGAAAGTTCCTGTAGTCTTGCAGGGTCTTTGAACAATGTAGTCACGTCGTAAAATAGAATCCCCGGTATTGGGAAATCGGGAATTTCCCGAATGCTTTTAGCAAGAGTTTCTTTGCTCATAATCAGTATTTTTAATGCGTTTATTGAATTCTTTTGTTTCACGTGGAACGTTTCACGTTATCTGCCCGAAAGTACCAGCAGAACGTTAATATCGCTTGGGGACACTCCCGGAATTCGGCTTGCTTGAGCAATGGTTTCCGGGTCAATCTTTACCAACTTCTGTCTTGCTTCGGTGGAAAGGGATTGAATGGAATTATAGTCAAACTTCCCTTTGATTTTTATACTTTCCAGACGGGCAAGCTTATCTGCTATAATTCGTTCCCGTCCGATATAGCCTTCATATTTAATAAGGATTTCGGCAGCCTCGATGATTTCCTCTTTTCTTTCGGTAACTTTATTCAGCTCCCGGCGAAAAGCGTCGACGTGTTCCGCCATATTTTCAAGAGTGACTTGCGGACGGTTTATCAAATCTATTAATTTGCATCCCTGGCGCAGGGGAGTAGTTCCTAACTGCTCGAGTACCGGATTTATTAATGCCGGTTTCATCGAATAGTTTCGGGTAAATTCAACAATGTTACTGATAGCTTCACGTTTCCGCTTCAGTAGTTCATAGCGGTCTTCTTTCACTAATCCGAGTTTCCATGCTTTTTCAGTGAGTCGCATGTCTGCGTCGTCCATGCGCAGCAAGATTCTATATTCCGCACGTGAAGTAAACATACGATAAGGTTCATCCACACCTTTTGTTACTAAGTCATCGATCAATACGCCGATATATGCTTCATCGCGTGCCAGAGTAAAAGGTTCTCCGCCATGGCAATTAATATGCGCATTGATACCGGCAATGATTCCTTGTCCGGCGGCTTCTTCGTATCCGGTAGTTCCATTTACTTGTCCGGCAAAGAATAAGTTCTTGATTTTTTTCGATTCCAACGTATGTTTAAGTTGGGTTGGATCGAAGTAATCATACTCAATGGCATATCCCGGACGGTAAATCACCAGATCTTTAAATGCAGGGACTTTCTTTAAAGCTTCTATTTGTATATTCATCGGAAGTGATGAAGAGAAACCATTCAAGTAAAGTTCCTGTGTTGTCTCTCCTTCCGGTTCAAGGAAAAGCTGATGCTGTTCCTTATCAGGAAATGTCACAATCTTGGTCTCAATGCTAGGGCAATAGCGGGGACCTATACTTTGAATCTGTCCGTTGAAAAGGGGAGAATCCGGCAGCCCCTCACGCAACACACGATGCACTTCTTCGTTCGTAAAGCAAGTCCAGCATGGGAGTTGTTTCAGGTGACGCACACTGGTATCCATGAACGAAAATTTGTGGAAGTCACATTCTCCATCCTGGGTTTCCATATATTCATAGTGTACACTTCGTCCGTCTATGCGTACAGGGGTACCGGTTTTCATGCGTCCGTATTCGACACCATGTTTTGCGATGGATTCAGTTAATTCGTAGGATGCAGGCTCTGCCATACGTCCACCTGCAAGCTGGGTACGTCCTATATGCATTAACCCGTTCAGGAAAGTTCCGGCTGTTAATATGATACACTTGGCGCGGAAAGTCACATCGAGGAAAGTAGTCAGCCCGGTAATTTCTCCGTTTTCAACGAGAATGCCGCGTACGGTATCTTGCCAGATGTGCAGGTTAGGAATGTTTTCTAATATTTCGCGCCATGCCCAGATGAATTTATTGCGGTCGCATTGTGCGCGTGGACTCCACATGGCGGGACCTTTGGAACGGTTCAATATACGGAACTGGATAGCGGTTTGATCGGTTACTAATCCCATGTATCCTCCTAAAGCATCTACTTCGCGTACTATTTGTCCTTTGGCAATACCGCCTATGGCAGGGTTACAACTCATTTGACCTATCTTATTCATGTCCATGGTGATAAGACAGGTTTTTGAACCCAGATTTGCCGCAGCCGCAGCTGCTTCACAACCGGCATGTCCGGCTCCAATCACGATAACGTCGTATTTAAACTCCATTCATTCAATGTATTTAAAACAGTGCAAAGTTACGAAAAAAACTGCTACCCATCCAGTTTTTCTTTTTCTTATCATTGTTTAAGGTAAGGCAAGGTGTAGAGAAAACCTTAAATGCGTTTTGGTCAGAAACACTTCTGAACTATACCAACTCTGTATCAACTCCGTGTTTTCTCCACTCCTATACGGAGATGAAAGAAGTGGAGTTGGTGTGGACTTGGTATGGAGTTGGTACGGCCTTGATACGGAGTTGGTCTTTTTTGTCCTGTTTATCGGTTGCAAAAGAAAACTTCTGATGTTTTTTTAACTATCTGTTGTTATTTCTTTTTGTTTTCATTTTCTTTGTTGTCAAATAACCGAATAGCTTTATGTTAAACCGATTGAGAGGCTTACTTTCTGTTTTTTGTTTGATTCTGATTCTTGCTTCTTGTAGTAAAAAGGTGGAGAATGAACAATTACTGCGTGCTGAAATATTAATGCATTCTTCTGTCGACAGCAGCTACCTGATTCTACAATCCATCTCTCCGGATATTCTCACCAAACCCGAACAAATGTATTATGGATTGCTTTTGGCAGAAACTATGGATAAGAAATATCTTTCTCTGTTACCTTGTGATTCTTTGCTTAATGAGGCTATTCATTACTATGGTAGCGGCATCAATCGTGCCAAGGCGTTGATGTATAAAGGACGTCTTCAGAATCGTATGAATATGTATAAAGAAGCTATTGAAAGCGATTTTGCTGCTTTGAAAGAGCTTGGTGGCACGGATGGCGAGGAGTTAAGGATAAAGGGAATGATTTATGAGGATCTGGGAAATTTATATGTTTCGCAGGTTCTCATAGATAAAGGAATGGATATGTTCTTAAAATCGCAGGATTGCTTTATACGTTGCAATTATAAAAAAGGGTTGTGTTTTGTCTCTAATGATATAGGCTGGACGTATCTATTGAAAGGTGATACTCTGCGTGCTCGTGATAATATGAAGTATGCTTTGGGGTTGGCTTTGGGAGAAAACGATTCAATGACCGTATCAATGGCTAATCATAACCTAAGTTGTGCCTATAAGGAAGTGGACTCTATGCTTTTTTATGGAAAACGGTCTTTGGCATTTGGTAAAAGAATGGCTGCCAAAGCAGCAATTATGGTAGGTTATGCATTTATGAACCATGAACAATTGGATTCTGCTGATTATTATTTCAGACAAGCATTACAGGATACAGTGATAGAGACAAAAGCTTTAGCTCTTTATGGTTTGAAAGATGTGATGGAGATGAAAGGAGACTATCAGCAGGCATTAGGTTATCTGGATAACTACTCTGTGACTATGAACTCCATTTTCGATAAGCAAAATCCCGAAGTGGAGCAGAAGATTTATGAATATGAGGCCAAAATGAAAGTTTATAAAGAAAAAGTGCAGATGCAGATACTGTTTATTGGTCTGGCTGTTTTGTGTTTGCTCATTATCCTTTTCATGGTCTGGTATATTCAGCGAATAAAACGTCGGAGAGACTTTTCTGAATTGGAACATAAGTATGATAGGGCTTTATTGGAAGTGGATATAGTAGGACTACAGTATTATGTCTCTTCGTTGCGGAGAGAGCAGGAAGAGGATAAAAGGCAGATCTCTCAAAAAGAGTGTGAGATCAGAAAATTGGCCGATGAAAAGGGGGAATTATGCAATGTTATTTTTAAAGAGACTTCTATTTATAAAAAAATAGAGCGGCTTAGTCATCAGGAAAAGACTAAGAATAAACAGGAGCTGCGTATTTTATTGGAAAATGAACAGAAGCAGCTTCGTTCTACTGTTATGGAAATATATAAGGGTTATATAGACTATTTGTATCAAACCTATCCTAAATATACAGAGAATGATTGTCTTTTTTCATGCCTTTCACTTTGCGGGTTAGATGATTTTACAATTGCCCTTTGCTTTGGGAATGTGAACAAGCAAATTGTGGTTCAAAGGCGGCACCGGATAAAATTGAAGACTGCTAATTAGCTCTTCTCTGAAAGAATGTTATTGTTTTGTTTTGTAAATTATTGATAAACAGAATGTTGTAATAAATAGATGTTATCGTTTTTATTCTGTTTTTTGCTTTTATGTCACTAACTTCGTCACATTATTAATCCTTAATGAGCGTGAGACACATGAAAGCATTATCGTTTGTTCTATTCAGTGGTTTATTTATAGTGCAGCCGTTTTGCATATTTTTAAATGCATCAGTTGAAACTGCATCTGTTCCGGCAGAAAAGAAGGAAATCAAAAGACCGATTCATATCCATTTATTAAAAGGAAATGGATCAGTTCGTTCCATACTTCCTATAATTCCGGGTTATATTCAGGATAATCAACTTTATATTTGTTTTGAGACTTTTATCGGCAATAAATGTTTGGTAGTTAGAGATGCTGTTTCCGGTGAAATCGTGTATTCTGGCACTTTCACTGGTAATACTCTTGTTATAACCTTAACTAATCGGGGTGAGTCTTATACAGTGGAAATTGTGTAGGAAAGTGCTATGGGTGAACGCATCACTATCAGGTTCTATCCGACAGAACTACCTAAAAAGAAGAAAGGTTTTTTTGTCCGCCTATTCAATCGCATAAAAACAGTGATTAGGAAATTTCTGAGTTTTAGTTAACTTTTTTAATAACTTCTTCAAAACACATTAGTATGGATACAAATTTATTGTCAATGTCGCAGCAGTTCTCCGGGCTGCCAATGGAAAGTTTAATCGGAGGTCCTTTGAATGCAGCCGCTAAGGCGAATTCTGCAATGGCTCTTACCCAAACAAGATTTATGTTGGACACTTGTTTTAACAGGAAGGAAGTTGGTACAACCGAACCGAAGAGCTATCAGTATGAACCCATTATGATTGATATGATCCTCACCAGGAGTGTTATTGGTCCGGGAGCTACTGAGGGTGCTGATCCTGTTATTAAACCAGCTTCAACCAAATTTACTTTGCCTCTACTTACAATTCTTCCTATCAATTCTCTGGCTGTTGAAACTGTGGATATTAATTTTGAGATGGAAGTGAAATCAAGTTTCTCAGAAGATGACAATAAAGCGAAAGAATCTGAGAGTAAAGGTGAGGGTAGTTTTGAAACAAAATTAGGTTGGGGACCGCTATCAGTTACTATTAAGGGGTCGGCCAGCTATTCTTCAAAGGATTCTGAGACTCATAATACGCATTATGAGAAAAGTAATTCTGCCAAGTATACTGTTAATGTACATGCAGGCCAACTTCCACTTCCTAAAGGAGTAAATACTATCATCGAAGCATTTACAAAAGCAATCCAACCGATAGAGTTGAAGAGCCCTAGTGCACAACCGTAAAGAATAGGATTATTCCTGCTACTTAGTGAATAGGATAAGATATTTGATATCAAGTAAAAAGAAAAAATTATGGCTGAAAACGAGCAAGGTACATTCAAACCTCAATTTGGGGCAGAACTTAACATTGAGTCGATCATTGGTGCTCCTTTGGTAGCGGCATCCAAGGCCAATGTTATGATGCTGACCGGGCAGACCCAATTTTTGCTTGATTATTGCTTCACAAAGGAGGAGGGAAGTGACTTGCGTCAGCCTCTTATGATAGAGATGATACTGAGTCAGCCGGTTGTTGATCATACAAAGCAACCGACTGATCCGGGATACATCTCTATCAATAAAATGGCTTTTCAGGTTCCTTTGCTGTGTTTATTGCCTTTAAATTCTCTTGCAATAGATAAGATCAATGTAGACTTTGATCTGGAGATTACGTCGGTAGGTTCTTATAATTATGAATCAAAAGTGAATGCAGATGTACAACTTGTAGAGAGGAAGGCGGTTTTGAACGGGAGAATTGCTCCGGCCAAACAGGAGTATAAGAAGAATTCGCATGAGCAATATGATAGCACTTTGTCAAGCCGCCTTAAAGTAAATATTCATGCAGGCAGATTGCCTTTACCCAAAGGAGTATTGACTATACTTGATTTGTATACGAAATCAATACAACCCATACAGAAAATAGATAAACAGTCAGAAAAAGAATAAAAGTATGATAGATCAGTATATTCCGTGTCCGGTATGCAAAACTCAAATTCCCATTGATTTGCATTTGTTAGTTCAAGGTGTGCAATTTTCATGTCCTAATTGTCAGGCAGCCATTGGATTGAGTGCAGAGAGTCGTCCGATAGTGAATGAGGCTGTTGATAATTTTGAAAAGCTGAAAAAATTATCTCCTCAAAAAGAGTGAAATGGATAGCGTCGAATCATTAAATTTATCGATATGATTAGTTTTAAATTGTTTGTGGAAGCCATCCACCATGCCATTGTTAGTGCCAGTGACTCACTGATGGACAAGAATGAAGGCTTGCTGGATAAGTATTTTGAGAAACCGGCTGTCGGGGCAGGAAAAGATAAAGGAGCATTGATTCCGAAAATAGTGAAACTTGAATATCCTACTTTGGATGATGTCGGGGCAGTTACCACTACAACGGTTCAGGTCCCCTTAATTACATTGGTGCCCGTCACAGCCTCTAAAATAGAGAAAGCTACAGTGACGGCAGAGTTTGCATTGGAGGTTATAAACAATGAATTGCAAATCAGTTTTCCCAATAATAAATCATCGGAGAATGCTACGGTTGGGAAGCTGGAAATTGTTATTTCGCCACAAGAATTGACGGACGGGTTGGAGTTGATTATTGAAGGGTATGCCAATGCTTTGAAGAGGCAGATTACCTGATAAAATTTCTCAATTATTCATTTTAAAAGTCGAAGCTACTATGAGTGTTTATAAATGTAAGTACTTCAAAATTCAGGAATTAGTCTGTAATCATGTGATGCAGAGCTACTCGGAAGAACAGGTATGGTCTTTCTTGGATGAAGATTTAAAGAAGACATTGGATATTATCCGTGAGATACTGGGTGTTCCTCTTACAATTAATCAGCCCAAGATGAAAGTATTTCAAAGAGGGTTAAGGTGTCATTTATGCGATCTTGTTCAGAAAAATAAGACTCCCTATATTACGACTCATATACAGGGTAAAGCCGTTGATATCCTGTTACCGACAGATTGTGGAATGACAGCAGAAGATGCAAGACATAAAATTCAGGAATCAGCTGATAAACTACCATGCAATATCCGCTTTGAACATCTGCAAAAAGGAGTTCCTATCTCATGGATACATGTGGATGTAAGAGATAACGAAAGGGATGAGAAAGTATATTGGTTTAATGTCTGAATATTCCTGAAAATTCTGTTTTTGCAAGGCATTGACTTCTTGTAGGCAAACAAATAATGTGTTGCCTGCAAGAAGTCAATTTTGTTATTGATCCGATTAGAAGGTTGTAGTTGCAGTATTCCAAGTTTCTGCTATTATCTTGGCAGATTGATTATTTCCTTCTACATTTAGTTGTTAAATGGTAAGATTCTTGCATTTATTGAACCAATTGCGTTATTTTGAAAATGAATTAGTGACTAACTTTGCTTCCAAACATTTAGAATAGTTACATACCATGAAGAAATTATTTATTGCGTTATCTTTGGTAACGTTTTTTAGTTTGGAGAGTTCGGCACAATGGAAACCGGCCGGAGATAAGATTAAAACTGAATGGGCTGAGCAAATTGAACCTTCAAATGTATTGCCCGAGTACCCAAGACCTATCATGCAGCGTAATGATTGGAAAAATCTGAATGGGTTGTGGGATTACGCCATTATTGATAAAGGTGGGCATATTCCGGCTGATTTTGAAGGTAAAATACTTGTGCCGTTTGCTGTGGAATCTTCTTTGTCGGGAGTTGGCAAGAGGATAAACGAAAAGCAGGAATTGGTATATCAACGTAGTTTTGATGTTCCATCGGCTTGGAAAGGAAAGCAGATTCTGCTGCATTTCGGTGCTGTAGACTGGAAAACAGATGTATGGGTGAATGATGTTAAGGTAGGAAGCCATACCGGAGGATTCACTCCATTTTCTTTTGATATTACTCCCGCTTTATCAGCTAAAGGCAGTAACCGTTTGGTTGTAAAGGTTTGGGACCCCACGGATAGAGGACCTCAGCCGCGTGGCAAGCAAGTCAGCAGACCGGAAGGTATCTGGTATACTCCTGTTACTGGTATCTGGCAGACTGTATGGCTGGAGCCTGTTAGCGGAAAGCATATTGAAAACCTTCGCATCACTCCTGATATTGATCGCAATTTATTGACAGTAAAGGCTGAACTGAATGCCAATTGTGCAACGGACCTCGTCGAAGTGAATGTATATGATGGCAATCAACTGGTAGCTGCCGGTAAAAGTATCAATGGAGAAGCTGTAGAGGTAGCGATGCCCGAAAATGCTAAATTATGGAGTCCTGATTCTCCTTTCCTTTATACCTTGAAAGTAAGTTTGAAGGATGGAAATAAAATTGTGGACAAGGTGGATAGCTATGCTGCTATGCGTAAATATTCTACTCGCCGGGATGCTAACGGTATTGTACGCCTGGAATTGAATAATGAAGCGTTGTTCCAGTTCGGACCGCTTGATCAAGGTTGGTGGCCTGATGGTTTGTATACAGCTCCTACGGATGAGGCTTTGCTGTATGACATACAGAAGACGAAAGATTTTGGTTTTAATATGATTCGCAAGCATATCAAAGTTGAGCCTGCCCGTTGGTATACCTATTGTGATCAGCTTGGAATTATTGTATGGCAAGATATGCCGAGTGGTGACCGCAATCCACAATGGCAGATGCGTCAATATTTTAATGGTACGGAAATGAAGCGTTCTGCTGAATCTGAAGGTTATTATCGCAAAGAATGGAAGGAAATCATAGATTGTCTGTATTCTTATCCTTGTATTGGTACCTGGGTGCCGTTCAATGAGGCTTGGGGACAGTTTAAAACGGTAGAAATAGCTGAATGGACAAAGCAATATGATCCGACCCGTCTGGTGAATCCGGCAAGTGGTGGTAACCATTATCCTTGTGGGGATATGCTTGACCTGCACCATTATCCTGCACCGGAAATGTTTTTGTATGACGGCCAGCGTGCAACTGTTTTAGGTGAATATGGCGGTATAGGTCTGGTATTGAAAGATCACCTTTGGGAACCGAACCGTAACTGGGGTTATGTACAGTTCAATTCTTCTAAAGAGGCTACGGATGAATATGTGAAGTATGCCGATATGTTATATCGGATGATTGACAGAGGATTCTCGGCAGCTGTTTATACGCAGACTACTGATGTAGAAGTGGAAGTGAATGGTTTTATAACTTATGACCGTAAGGTAATCAAGTTGGATGAAAAGCGTGTGAAAGAAATTAATACACGTATTTGTAATTCACTAAAGAAATAATCTTTCCTAAAAAAGGAGGGAACTATGAATCGAACTATAATAAAGCTTTTCCTCTGTTTGTGCATAGTGACGGCATTGCCGTCCTATGCCTATAATACCGTTCACTATTATTTCAGAACGGTAGATATCAGAAATGGTCTTTCACAGAACTCTGTAAACAGGATTTTTCAGGACAAGAAAGGCTTTATGTGGTTTGGTACTAAAGATGGCTTGAGCCGCTACGACGGCTTGTCTTTCCGTATCTATAACAATGAAAATTCAAATCTGGGCAGGAATTTCATAACGGTACTTTATGAAGATAGTAAAGGGAATATATGGGTAGGTACTGATGGAGGACTTTATATTTATAACCCTATACTTGACTCTTTTACTGAATTCAATTTAGTAAGTGATAAAGGAACCGTTATCCGGGATTTTGTGACGATGATAAGGTGTGATGAGCACTTAAATCTTTGGATATCAGTTGAAAATCAGGGGTTGTTCTGTTATAATAGTGATGAAAACAAATTACGGAATTATCTTCATGATGCAGGACTGGCCAATGTTCATCGTTTTTGGTTAAATGGGAATACCTGTTGGCTGGCATTGTATGGAGATAATCTTTACTATACAAAGGCTGGCTTTGAATCGCCTTTGCAGCCTTTTAAGGATGCAAATGGTAATGAAATATTTAAAGGTGACATTATCAATTGTGAGGTTGTCGGTCCTCATAATTACACTTATATAGCATCATCCAACGGATTGACTGAAGTTAATTTTGTGACAGGCAAATCCCGTAGGATTTTGGATGCTTTTGCACGTACGTTAGAATTTAAGTCCGATGATGAATTATGGGTAGGTACGGAAAAGGGATTGTATATCTATAATTTGACGACTAACAAGATCACACATCTGACAGTACCCGATCAAGATGACTCCTATGCGTTATCAGACAATGCTATTTATTCGATTTATCGCGATAGGGAGAATGGGATGTGGGTAGGTTCTTATTTTGGTGGTGTGAATTATTATCCGTATCAATGGACTTATTTTGAGAAGTTTTATCCGAGAGAGGAGATTAAATTTTTTGGTCGTCGGGTACGTGAAATATGCGAAGGCAACGATGGTACTTTATGGATAGGAACTGAAGATAAAGGATTGTTTAATTTTAATCCTGAGACAGAAGAAATGGTGCCATTTGAGCACCCGGATATATATAAAAACGTTCATGCTCTTTGTCTGGATGGAGATGATTTATGGGTCGGTACTTTTTCCAGGGGGCTGAATAAAGTGAATTTACGCACAAGGCAAGTGAAGCATTATTCCAGAGACAAGGGTGAGAATTCGTTGACTGCCAGTGATGCTTTCACCGTTTGTAAGACAACTGCCGAGGATATCTGGATAGGAACGACATCCGGTTTGTTCAAATACAATCGTTCTTTTGATAATTTTACTCATATTCCGCAATTAGGAAGTTTGTTTGTTTATGATATTTTGGAAGACTTTGAGGGGAATTTATGGTTTGCTACTTTCTCGAATGGGGTATTCTCTTATAATACTCAGACCCAGCAATGGAAGAGCTATCTCTCAAATGAAAAAGATTCGACCTCACTCTCTTATAACAAAGTGATTTCTATTTGCGAGGATAGTAAGAAGCGTTTGTGGTTTATGACGATGGGGAAGGGGTTCTGTCGCTATAATCGGGAAACAGATAACTTTACACGTTACGACACGTCAAAAGGACTTCCAAACAATACTGTTTACAAAATGGTTGAAGACAGACGGGGAAATCTGTGGGTTACGAGTAATTATGGGCTTACCTGCTTTAATCCGGATACTGAGGCCATGCACGTATATACTACGGCAAATGGATTACTGAGTAATCAGTTTAATTTCCAGTCTGGATATTGTGACAAAAAGGGACGTATCTATTTTGGCAGTATTAATGGGTTTGTCATATTCGATCCGTATAATTTTGTGGAGAATAGTTTTCTGCCTCCGGTAGTTATTACTGACTTTTATCTGTTTAATAAACGTTTTTCAGTGGATACTCCGGGATCCCCTTTGCAGCAAAATATTACTTATGCCGATGAGATAGAGCTTGATGCAGATCAGAATTCTTTTGCTTTCCAAGTGGCTGCTTTAAGCTATCAGGCACCGGAGATGAATCGTCTGATGTATAAATTGGAAGGTTTTGACCAGGAGTGGTATATGTTGGGACGAAACTCTATGATTACCTATTCTAATCTACCCTATGGAAGCTATACATTACGTATAAAAGGTTCTAATGGTGACGGGAAATGGAATGATGTGGAACGGGTACTTGATGTACGTATTCGTCCTCCGTTTTACTTATCGGTGTGGGCATACGTTATTTATGTTATCTTGGCGCTGTGTTCATTGGGTGCCACTATTCTATATTTCAGAAGACGGACGCAAGAGAGGCATCGGTTAGCGATGGAGAAGTTTGAACGGGAAAAGGAACGTGAACTTTATTCTGCAAAAATTGATTTCTTTACGAATGTAGCACATGAGATACGTACTCCGCTTACGTTAATAAAGAGTCCACTTGAGAATGTGCTGCTTTCTAAGGAGGTTTCTGACGAGATCAGGGACGATTTGGAAGTGATGGATCTGAATACAAACCGTTTGCTTGATTTGGTGAATCAACTGCTTGATTTCCGTAAGACGGAGACGCAAGGATTTCAATTGAACTTTGTGGAATATGACGTTGTAGATATATTGCAAAAGACCTATAAGCGTTTTAAACCTTTGGCACGTGAAAAAGGTCTGGAACTTACTATTGATTCTCCGGAGAGTTTATATGCTTCGGTGGATAGGGAAGGACTGACTAAAATCATCAGTAATTTGATGACAAATGGCGTAAAATATTCAGAAACATATATCCGCATTAAGTTATACGTTGAGGGGGATCAGATGTTGCTCCTGGCATGTAATGACGGACGTGTGGTTCCGATGGAGATGCGTGAAGAGATATTTAAGCCGTTCGTTCAATACAAAGCCGGAGTGTTACATTCTGTTTCCGGTACGGGTATAGGATTGCCTTTGGCGCGTTCGCTTGCCGAACTTCATGGAGGGACTTTGTGTATGGTGAATTCCATGGAAAGTAATCAGTTTTTGCTCTCGCTTCCGATAAAACATGCCCATACAATACAGACAAAAGAGCAAGTTGTCCATGAAGAGTCTATTGAAAGGCAAGAGGTTGAAGAAGAACCTGATTTGCAAAATCGTTATACGTTGCTTGTTGTAGAGGATAGTTTGGAAATGCAGGCGTTCATCGTGAAACAATTATCAGCGAAATACCGGGTTTTGACAGCATTGAATGGTGTGGAAGCCTTGAAGGTATTGGAAGAACATACCGTCAATCTGGTTATTTCGGATGTCATGATGCCTGAAATGGATGGATTGGAATTATGTGAGCATTTAAAGTCTGCGGTTGATTATAGCCATATTCCTGTTATTTTATTGACAGCTAAGACCACCCTTCAGGCTAAGATAGAAGGTATGAAGCTTGGGGCAGATGTCTATATAGAGAAACCTTTTTCTGTGGAATATCTTAAGGTTTGTGTCTCTAATTTGCTAAGTAATCGTGAGAAACTTCGTGTTGCTTTCGTTCATTCACCTTTTGAACAGGTCAACAGTATGGCAATGACTAAAGCGGATGAAACTTTTTTAAAGACATTGAAAGAAGTAGTGGTTGCAAATATGCAGGATCCAGACTTTAATTTGGATGATATGGCAAGCCAGCTGAACATGAGCCGTTCGAGCCTTAACCGGAAAATAAAAGGTATATTGGATATGACTCCGAATGATTACATTCGTTTGGAGCGTTTAAAGAAAGCAGTGCAATTACTCAAAGAGGGGGAATGTCGGATAAATGAGGTTTGTTACATGATCGGTTTTAATACCCCTTCTTATTTTGCCAAATGCTTCCAGAAACAGTTTGGTGTTCTGCCTAAGGACTTTATAAAATAGCGATGGGGAGCGTCTGGAACTATTTTTGCATTGTTTGAGTAGATTTTTATATTTTATATCTTAAGATTTCACTACTTTTGGGCTGTTATTTTTATATGGATATTCTGCCCGAAAAAAGAAAGGAGTATATTCGGATTTTATTTTAAAGACCATATTATGAAAGATACATTAATCAACAGAAGAGAATTCCTTAAAAATATAGGGGTGCTTGGAGCCGGGGTGTTGTTGTCAGCAAGTCCTTGGCTTTCTGCTTTTTCGGAAGTTAAGGAAACTTCCAATGAAAAATGCCGTTTGGCTGTTATTGGGCCGGGATCACGGGGACGCTTTTTGATGAGTTTCCTGATACAAAATCCTAAAGTGGATATTGTGGCATTGTGTGATATTTACCAGCCTTCCATTGATGAGGGATTGAAACTTGCCCCGAAAGCCAAGGTTTATGATGACTACCGGAGAATACTGGAGGACAAAACGATTGACGCGGTATTGGTGGCTACTCCTCTTAATTCCCATTGCCAGATTGTATTAGATGCTTTTGACGCCGGTAAACATGTGTTCTGTGAAAAGACCATAGGCTTTACGATGGAGGAGTGCTACCGTATCTATCAGAAGCATATCAGTACAGGCAAGATATTCTTCACCGGCCAGCAGCGTCTTTTCGATCCGCGATATATAAAAGTAATGGAGATGGTACACGCCGGTACATTTGGTGAAATTAATGCTATCCGTACTTTCTGGAACCGGAATGGAGATTGGAGACGGGAAGTCCCTTCGCCTGAACTGGAACGTTTAATAAACTGGCGTTTGTATCGCGAATATTCCAAGGGTTTGATGACTGAACTGGCCTGTCATCAGTTACAGATCGGAAGCTGGGCTTTGCAAAAGCTTCCTGAGAAGGTGATGGGACATGGAGCTATCACTTACTGGAAAGACGGTCGGGAAGTGTATGACAACGTCAGTTGTATATATGTGTTTGATAATGGAGTGAAGATGACGTTCGATTCTGTCATATCCAATAAATTTTATGGTCTGGAAGAGCAAATCATGGGTAATCTGGGAACAGTAGAGCCTGAAAAGGGTAAGTATTATTTTGAGAGTGTAGCCCCTGCACCCGGATTCCTGCAGATGATCAATGATTGGGAGAATAAAGTCTTTGACTCTTTGCCTTTTGCCGGTACCAGCTGGGCACCGGAAACTGCCAACGAAAACAAGGGAGAATTTATTTTGGGAGAACGCCCCAAATCGGATGGTACTTCTTTGCTCCTGGAGGCTTTTGCTGAGGCCGTTATTACCCGTAAGCAGCCGAAACGTATAGCCGAAGAGGGCTATTATGCAAGTATGCTGTGCTTATTGGGCGATCAGGCTTTGCAGGAAGAAAAAGTACTTTACTTCCCCGATGAGTATAAAATAAATTATCTGAACCATCAAGCTAAAACAATTGAAGCCGTATGAAAAATACAATCATTACCGTTCGCCGGAAAAAGATAGAATTACTGACTTTGCTGGCATGCTTCATTATCGGCAATCTGGCAAATTTGTATGCTATAATTTCTTATAAAACCCCTTTCTCGGAGATGCTGACCTCTATTTTCTATGTCCTGGCATTTTCGTGTGCGCTTTATGTTTTCTGGACCCTGTTGCGGCTCTTATTCTATGGAATAAGAAATCTGCTCCTTAAAAAGAAAATTGAAGTATAGAGATGATTGAAATAGAATTCCTTAATTAATACCAAATTAATACCAATGAGATAATGACAACACGAAGAGATTTTTTGAAGACCATGACCATGGCTTCTGCCGGATTGGCATTGGGTGCTGGTGATATACTGGCAAATCCCACCTTTGCATCGCAAAGAAAGATAACAGATAAGGTGAAGATTGCCTATATAGGTATTGGCAATCGTGGTGAACAGATTATTGGGGATTTTGCCCGTACCGGTATGGTGGAGGTTGTGGCTTTGTGTGATGTTGATATGGGAGCTCCCCATACACAAAAGGTAATGAACCTGTATCCTAAGGCAAAGCGTTTCCGTGATTTTCGCCAGATGTTCGACAAGGCAGGCAATGAATTTGATGCTGTAGCTATAGCAACGCCCGACCATTCTCACTTCCCTATTAGTATGCTGGCTCTGGCATCAGGCAAACATGTATATGTAGAGAAGCCTCTGGCACGTACTTTTTATGAGGCGGAAGTGTTGATGCAGGCTGCATTGAAACGCCCTAATCTGGCTACACAGGTCGGTAATCAGGGACATTCTGAGGCTAATTATTTCCAGTTTAAGGCATGGATGGATGCGGGTATCATTAAAGATGTGACAGCTGTGACTGCACATATGAATAACCCTCGCCGTTGGCACAAGTGGGATACAAACATTTATAAGCTTCCTTCAGGACAGCAGTTACCGAAAGATATGGATTGGGATACCTGGCTGGGTGTAACTCCTTATCATGAATATAACAAAGACTATCATTTGGGTCAGTGGCGTTGCTGGTATGATTTCGGAATGGGCTGTCTGGGTGACTGGGGTGCACATATCCTGGATACGGTTCATGAGTTTCTGGAACTGGGATTGCCTTATGAAGTGACGATGCAGTATGCCAACGGGCATAATGATTATTTCTTCCCATATTCTTCCACGATTCTGTTCCGCTTCCCTCAACGTAAGGGTATGCCACCGGTTGATATCACTTGGTATGATGGTTTGGATAATCTTCCTCCTATCCCTGCCGGTTATGGCGTATCGGGTCTGGATCCTAACATTCCTACAACGAACCAGGGAGATGCCCCGGCTGCTAAGTTGAATCCTGGAAAGATTATTTATTCAAAGGAACTGACATTTAAGGGTGGAACTCATGGAAGTACACTCTCCATTATACCGGAGGAAAAGGCCAAGGAAATGGCAGGTAAGTTGCCAGAAGTGCCTAAGAGTCCGTCTAATCACTTTGAGAACTTCCTGTTAGCTTGTATGGGACAGGAAAAAACTCGTTCTCCGTTTGAAATTAATGGTGTATTGGCTCAGGTATTCTCATTGGGAGTAATGGCTCAGCGCCTTAATACGCAGTTGTTCTTTGATCCTCGCACGAAGCAGATCACGAATAATGAATTTGCTAATGCTATGTTGGCCGGGGTACCGCCACGTAAGGGATGGGATGAATTTTATAAAATGTAATAGCATCATATTAACATAATTAATAGAAGAGATATCAGTATGAGAAAGAATTATTTGTTGCTTCTGTTTGTGTTTTGTGCCTCTATAGTTTCAGCACAGAACTGGGAGCCTCTTTTCAATGGAAAGAACCTGAGTGGCTGGAAGAAACTGAATGGTAAAGCCGAATACAAAGTAGTAGATGGCGCTATTGTGGGTGTTTCAAAGATGAATACTCCTAATACATTTCTGGCTACCAAGAAAAACTATGGTGACTTTATCCTGGAATTTGATTTCAAGATAGACGATGGATTGAATTCGGGTGTGCAAGTACGTAGTGAAAGTAAAAAGGATTACCAGAATGGCCGTGTACATGGCTATCAGTTTGAAATAGATCCTTCAAAGCGTGCCTGGTCGGGTGGTATTTATGATGAGGCCCGTCGTAACTGGTTGTATCCTTTGACACAGAATCCGTCGGCTAAAAGTGCTTTCAAAAATAATGAGTGGAACAAGGCTCGTATTGAGGCTGTAGGTAATTCTATTGCTACATGGATTAATGGAGTACCTTGTGCTAATATTTGGGATGATATGACTCCTGCTGGCTTTATTGCTTTGCAAGTACATGCTATCGGTAACGCTGCTGATGAAGGAAAGACTGTTAGCTGGAAGAATATCCGCATTTGTACTACAGATGTAGAACGTTACCAAACAGCTCAAAAAGCACCGGAAATAAATGTTATTCCTAATACAATTTCTCCGAACGAAGCAAAAGAAGGTTGGGCACTCCTTTGGGATGGCAAGACTTCCGAAGGCTGGAGAGGAGCTCGATTGAACTCTTTCCCGGAAAAGGGCTGGAAGATGGAAGACGGTATTCTGAAAGTAATGAAGAGCGGCGGTGCAGAATCTGCTAACGGTGGTGATATCGTGACAACTAAAAAGTACAAGAATTTCATTCTGAAAGTTGATTTCAAGATTACTGAAGGTGCTAATAGCGGTGTGAAGTATTTTGTTAGTCCTGATATGAATAAGGGAGCCGGTTCAGCTATCGGTTGTGAGTTCCAGATTCTTGATGATGACAAGCACCCGGATGCTAAGTTGGGCGTAAAGGGTAACCGTAAATTGGGTTCGCTTTACGATTTGATTCCTGCTCCGGCGAACAAACCTTTCAATAAGAAAGATTTTAATACGGCTATGATTATTGTGAAAGGTGACCACGTAGAACATTGGTTGAATGGTGTGAAGCTCATTGAATACACACGTCAGAATGAAATGTGGGATGCATTGGTTGCTTATAGCAAATACAGAGATTGGCCTAATTTCGGAAATCATGAGTCCGGAAATATCCTTTTGCAGGATCATGGAGATGAAGTATGGTTTAAGAATGTAAAGATCAAGGAATTGTAATTAATATTATGTCTTCGAAAAGGGCAAGTTGCAGCATTGTGGCTTGCCTTTTTCATTTTTTTCAAAGAAACACAGACTTGAGAATGTCGAATGTAATTCAACATCTTTATAAATTTTCGTCTTTACACGGTGGATTGCTTTATGCTTGGTTTCCATCGATGCATACACGCGTTGATATAGTGCTGTGTAGCAGGCAAAGTGAAGAGGCCTTGATGTTTGTAGTCGGTGCTGTCCATGAAATGCTGTGCTATTTGGAAAAGATGGCAAATTATTATGATGCAGAGAGTGAACTGGCATATTTGAATCGTACAGCAGCCACGGGACCGCAACCGGTCAGTAAGGAGCTTTATGATATGCTTGCTTTCTGTGTAGAATGTTATACTCGAACAGACGGATGTTTCGATGTTACTATTCATTCGGTTAATTATACACGTAATTCTATCCATAGTATTCAATTGTTACCTCAGGAACATACTCTCTTCTTTTTGCAACCTGGAGTGACTATCAATCTTTCCGGCTTTTTGAAAGGATATGCTTTGGAGAAGATACGGGAATTACTTCAGCAATATGAAATAGAGAATGCATTGGTTAATATGGGGAATAGTTCCGTATTGGCTTTGGGGCATCATCCATTGGCTGATGGGTGGAAGGTTAACTTCGGACAAAGTGCTGTTACGCAAGAAAAAGAATGGCCGGAAATATTTCTTAAAAATGAATGTCTCACAACTTCGGGTAATGATTCGCATGAGCGGAAACATATTATCGATCCTCGGAGTGGAAAACTGGTAGAGGGGAAAAGGGAAGTAGCGGTTATTACAGCTAATGGAGCTGTAGGTGAGGTGTTGTCGACTAGTTTATTCGTAGCTGATGCTCGTCAGCGGGAACTTTTGAAGGTAGAATTCTGCCCACGTTTGATTCTTGATCTTTAAAATTCTTTTTCGCTTTGATATATATGTATGCTATTTCTATATAGTATAAAAGACATGACAAACAAAAATGGTGGTATAAGAAGAGAAATATATACTCTGAAAAGTAAGAATTGCGCCAGAAAAAGTAATTATCCAGTCAAGGAGGCGTCCTAAGATACAATTGACGTAATTATTCCATACGTTGAATCTTTTCTGTTATCCTGTGTGTTTTCGATTCTCTACTTTTGTATCACCATGAAAATATCAATTTTATGAAAACACATTTAATACTTTTCTTATTGTTTTTTATATGGACGTCTTGTGGAAATTCTACAAAGCCGTCTGCCTCTACATCAACAGATGACGATTTTGAAGTTCTGGAAGAACGTTTGCCTATAGCAGACCCGTATGTACTCTTTTACGAGGATTGCTATTATGCATATGGAACAAATGTTCGGGGATTCGAAGTTTATACTTCTACCGATTTAAAACATTGGCATCGAAATCGCAATTTAGCTTTGTCACCCGAAGATTCTTGGGGGAATAAAGGCTATTGGGCACCTGAAGTTTATTATGTAGAATCGTTGAAGAAGTTTTATATGTTCTATACAGTAAACGAACAGGTTTGTGTTGCTACTTCCGATTCGCCTGAAGGACCGTTTGTGCAGGATGTGAAGCAGCCTCTCTTTGGTAGTGAAAAGAATATTGATCCTTCTCTTTTTATAGATTCCGATGGTAAAGCATATCTCTATTTTGTCCGTTTCACGGGTGGAAACGTCATTTGGTGTGCGGAAATGAATTCTGATCTGAAAAGCTTGAAAGAGGAAACATTGACGAAGTGTATTGAAGTACAGGATGAGTGGGAGCGTAAACAGGCTACTGTAGCTGAGGGACCTTCCATATTGAAGCAGAATGGAGTTTATTATTTGCTTTACTCAGCCAATCATTTTGAAAGTAAGGATTATGCTGTAGGTTATGCCACTTCGGATTATCCTTTCGGACCTTGGGAGAAATATAACGGAAATCCTATTCTCAGGAGAGATATGGATCAGACTGCGAGGTTGTCGGGTACTGGGCATGGTGCTCCTTTTATCTGCGAAGATGGAAGCTATAAATACATATTTCATGCTCATGCCAGTGAAGAGAAGGTGCAACCTCGTTCTTCTTATATCAAGGATCTTACTCTGTCGGATAAGGGGATAGTTTCTATTCATGGAACAGTTATCCGACCTGTAGTTGTGAAGTAACTAATGAATAATTAAGATAAACTTTTGGATTTTATGAAACGATTGATGACGCTATTGCTGGGATTTGCTGCCCTGGCGGGATGTACCTCACCCCAATTTGAGCAGCATGTGAAGAATGAATTGCGTGCGCCTGCCTATCCGTTGATTACTATTGACCCTTATACGAGTGCATGGGCTTTTCAAGATAACTTGTATGATGGTGCAGTGAAACATTGGACTGGCAAGAGCTTTCCTCTGATTGGCGTAGCTAAAGTAGACGGACAAACTTACCGTTTCATGGGAGCGGAAGAACTCGAATTGAATTCTGTGGTTCCCAATTCGGAGCAGGAAGACTGGGTAGCGAAATATACAGTGGTACAACCGGCCGAAGGGTGGCAGAATATGGACTTTAATGATACTCGATGGAAAGAAGGCAAAGCTGCTTTCGGAACCATGGAGAATGAACATACTGCCAAGACGCAATGGAGTGAAAAGTATATTTGGGTACGCAGAACTATAGATCTTCAGGAAGATTTGGCTGGTAGGAGTGTATACCTTGATTATTCACACGATGATGACGTAATTATTTATATCAATGGTGTCAAAGTGGTGGATACGGGTAATGCTTGTAAGAAGCATGCCCAGGTGAAGCTTTCAGATGAAGTGGCCGCTTCTTTGAAAAAAGGGAAGAATCTGATAGCTGCATATTGCTACAATCGTGTGGGAAATGCCTTGCTGGACTTTGGACTATTGGTTGAACAGGAAAATTACCATTGCTTTGAACAGACTGCCGAACAAATTTCGGTAGATGTACAAGCTATGCAAACCTATTATACATTTATTTGTGGGCCAGTTGATCTGAAACTGACTTTTACTGCTCCTTTGTTTATGGATAATCTGGATTTAATGGCTCGTCCGGTTAATTATCTCTCGTATGAAGTTGCTTCCAGAGATGGTAAAAAGCATCAGGTGGATTTGTATTTTGAGGCCTCTCCGCAATGGGCGGTTGATGTACCTCATCAGAAATCTATAGCTGGTGGTTTTGAAGAAGGTGATTTGCTGCTTTTACGTACCGGAAGCCAGAGTCAGGAGATTCTGAAAAAGAGAGGGGATGATGTCCGGATTGACTGGGGTTATTTTTATTTAGCTGGTAAAAAGGATAATGCGACTTATGGTATCGGCGATGGCAAGATTTTACGTAAGAGCTTTTTGGAGAATAAATTAGACGCACCGGCTACTGATGGTTATGATAAACTAGCCTTGGTATGTTCGTTAGGTGAAACAAAGAATGCTGATGGTTATCTGATGATGGGATATGATGATATTTATTCCATCCAATATTTTGGTGACAATTTGCGCCCTTATTGGAATCGTTCAGGGAAAGAAACGATTGTATCTCAGTTCCAGAAAGCTGCGGTTGACTATCAGAAACTGATGAAAGATTGTGCTGCTTTTGATAAGAAATTGATGGAGGAAGCTACCGCAGTGGGCGGTCGTAAGTATGCTGAACTTTGTGCATTAGCTTATCGCCAATCTATAGCTGCCCATAAACTTGTAGAAGCTCCGAACGGTGAATTATTGTTCCTTTCTAAGGAGAACTTCAGTAACGGTTCTATTGGAACTGTTGATATTACATATCCTTCGTCTCCTTTATATTTACTTTATAATCCGGAATTGGCCAAAGGGTTGCTTAATCATATTTTCTACTACAGTGAAAGTGGTAAATGGACTAAACCGTTTGCTGCCCATGATGTAGGTACTTATCCACTGGCTAACGGACAGACATATGGTGGTGATATGCCTCTGGAAGAAAGTGGTAATATGTTGTTGGTGACTGCTGCCATTGCTGCCATAGAGGGAAATGCGGACTATGCAAACCGTCACTGGGCTATATTGACCACTTGGACTGATTATCTGGTGGAATATGGGCAAGACCCGGGAAACCAACTCTGTACAGATGATTTTGCAGGACACTTTGCTCACAATGCCAATCTTTCTATAAAAGCCATATTGGGTGTTGCTTCTTATGGTTATTTGGCCAATATGCTGGGAAAGATTGAAGTAGCTGAGAAATATACAAATAAAGCGAAAGAAATGGCTACCCAATGGGTAGAGATGGCCAATGATGGCGACCACTACCGTCTGACATTTGACAAGGCAGGTACTTGGAGTCAGAAGTATAATTTAGTATGGGATAAACTGATGAATTGGCAGATATTTCCGGAGAAAGTGGCTGAAACGGAAATTGCATACTATCTGACCAAGCAAAACCGCTATGGTTTGCCACTTGACAGTCGTGAAACATATACCAAGACTGACTGGATTATCTGGACAGCTACTATGGCTAAGGATAAGGCTGCTTTTGAAAGTTTTGTTGATCCGGTTTATAGCTTTATGAATGAGACCGTTGACCGCATTCCAATGTCTGATTGGGTCTTTACAGACAGTCCGAAACAACGAGGCTTCCAAGCTCGTTCGGTGGTGGGCGGATATTTCATTAAGATGCTTGAAGAGAAACTGCATACTAAATAGTATGCAGTTTTATCAAGTGTTTCGCTATTTAAAAATATATATTATAATCTTGTCGAGAAATATCTGTAGGGGCGTATTTTGATTTTATAATTGCATTTCTTGAAAAGATAGTTCTATTATATTTTCTTGTAAAGAGATAATTTTGCTTCGTGAAAAACAGAAATTTCGTTTAATGTAAATCTAATAATAAGCCTATGGTATAAAGAGAAACAATTTTTGATTGACTTAATTTGCTAGCTAAAAATATGCTTGCAAGACACTGTATTAATAAAAAATACGGAATATTCGTTTTCCGTAATATTTCTAATCTAATATCTATAAAACATGTCTAAGAGAATCTTATTTTTATTTTTTTGCGTGTTTGCACTTGCAGCACATTCTCAGAATGTTGTAATAAAAGGTTCTGTAACGGATGTTAATAAGGAACCTTTGTTGGGTGTGAATATTAAGGTAAAGGGAACTTCTACAGGTTCCATTACCGATATCGATGGTAACTTCTCAATAAATGGGCCAAAGGGTGCTACACTTGTAATTTCTTATATTGGTATGGTGACCCAAGAAGTGGAGTATAAAGGACAACCTCTGAATGTTGTATTGAAAGACGATTCCCAAGCTCTGGAAGAGGTGGTAGTTGTAGGTTACGGTACAATGCGTAAAAAGGATCTTACGGGTTCTGTAGTACAAGTACGCCCCGATAAACTTGCTAATGAGAATCCTAAAACAGTACAAGACATATTGCGTGGTACACCAGGTCTGGCAGTAGGATACAATGCCGATGCCAAAGGTGGTGGATCGCTTTCCATTCGTGGCCAGCGTTCGCTTTATACCGATGGTGGTCACAATGATCCGTTGTTGATTTTGGATGGTATGATGTTTTATGGCGAACTTTCTGAAATTAATCCTGATGATATCGGTCAGATAGATGTACTGAAAGACGCTTCTGCCGCTGCGGTTTATGGTGCAAAAGCAGCCAATGGTGTTATTATTATTACTACAAAGAAAGGTAAACAAGGCAAGCCAGTGATAAACTTCAGTGCCAATATTGGTTTGACGCAACGAAGTGCTTATCGCGAAAGGTTTAGTCCTTCTGCTTATTTGCAGCATTATGCTGACTGGAGAGAAAAAGGTACTTATGGTGCAAATTCGAATGGTGAATGGGATGCTTATCAGTCAGGTACTTATAAAGATATGACTGACTATTTTAAGAATCCAAATAAGTTAGTTGGTGTTGATCTGGAAACTTGGAGAAGCTATACACAAAACGAATCAGGAGAATCAGATCTTAGCATTTGGGCTAAGCGTCTGGGCTTTACGGGTAATGTGCTTGATAATATTATAGCAGGTAAGACAGTAGACTGGGAAGACAAAGCATTTCGTTTAGGTCTTAATCAAGACTACAACGCTAGCATTAGTGGTGCCTCTGAAAAGGTAGATTATTACTTTTCTTTGGGGTATTTGCGTAATGAAGGTGCTTTAATAGATGATACTTATCGTGCAATTCGTGCTAACATGAAGTTGAATGCCAAAGTGACCAAGTGGTTTGAAGTAGGTGCTAACGTCAATTTCCAAGACCGTACGGACGGCAGTATCGATATGGATGAAGATTACTTCTTACGTAACAGTCCTTATGCTGATTATGCTGACGAGAATGGTAACCCCACTCAATATCCTCAGGATGAAACTTACTCACAGCGTGGTTACAATTATGATTTTCAAAAACAATATTTGGAACTAGAGAAAGGATATACAGTGCTGAATACGATATTGAATGCTAAGGTGAAATTACCTTTTGGCATTACATATCAGTTCAATGCTGCCCCACGTTTCCAATTCTTCTATGACCGTTATTTCATGTCGGCAGAATTGCCGGGTAGTAATCCCAATGACCGTGGTGCTAATCGTGAACAGGCAAAACGTTTTGACTGGTCACTGAACAATACTATCACTTGGGACAAAACATTTGCAGAGAAGCATCATTTTATTTTGACCTTAGCTCAAGAAGCAGAAGAACGTCGATATTGGTCAGATCGCATTGAGGCACGCAATATCTTGCCTTCAGATGCATTGGGATTCCATAATACACAGAATGGTTCCAAAGAGAACAGTTCTTATAAAACATCCGATTCACACGAAACTGCAGATGGTATGTTAGCTCGTTTGTTCTATTCTTATGACGAACGCTATATGCTGACGACGTCTATTCGTCGAGATGGTTATTCAGCTTTCGGTTCTTCTAATCCTTATGCTTATTTCCCTTCTGTGGCTCTAGCATGGACATTCTCTAACGAACAGTTCTTTCAAAAATTTAAGAATGTAATGAGCACTGGTAAGTTGCGCGTTTCTTATGGTAGCAATGGTAACCGTTCACTTTCTAACCCTTACGTGGCATTGGCAAATCTTTATGAGGGTGGTGGCGCTTACATGGGTTATATTACTTCTTCTGGCGATTTGCAGTTAATGCGCTATCTGATGGCAGATCGTATGGCAAATCCCACTTTACAATGGGAAAAAACACAGGCATGGAATTTTGCCTTGGACTTTGGCTTTTTAAATGATCGTATTACTGGTACACTAGATGTTTATAAGATGAGTACCAAAGACATGATTATGAGTCAACCGCTGCAGAATTTTACAGGGTTCAGCAACATCACTACTAACTTGGGGCAGGTGGATAACAATGGTTTTGAGCTTTCTCTGAACACAGTAAACATCCAACAGAAAAATTTCCAATGGAATACAACTCTCAATTTTTCTTATAACAAAAACAAGATTAGACACTTGTTCTATGAATATGAAGACGTATTGGATGCCAGTGGAAATGTTATCGGTCAGAAAGAATCAGACTATACAGCTAGTAGCTGGTTCATTGGTAAACCTATCAATGAAATTTGGAATTACAAGGTGATTGGTATCTGGCAGAAGGACGAATGGGAAGAGGCTGCGAAGTACAAACAAGTTCCGGGCGACCCGAAAGTATGGAACAATCCTGCCAATGATGTATATAATGAAGATGGTAGTCTGAAAACTGTAGTTTATAATGATGATGATAAACAATTCTTGGGAACAACTACACCTCCTATCAATTGGTCATTGCGTAACGAGTTTACACTTTGGAAAGATCTGACGGTTTCTATTAATATATACTCTCGTATGGGTCATAAGGGGCTCTCTACTAACTATCTGAATAATGATGATGATGGTGGACGAATGTCCTATGCTGCTGCATGTAAAGAGGCCAAGGAGTATTGGACTATCTATAACCCAACCAATAAGTATGCACGTATCGAAGCGCAAGGCCCTGATGGCGCTAAGAGTCCTGGTATGCTCTACGATCGTTCTTTCATTCGTTTGGAGAATATCTCTGTTGGATACACACTACCTAAACAATTGACGAAGAAGTGGGATATCGAACGCGTGAAGGTCTTTGGTACTGTCCGCAATGTTGCTACTTGGGCAAAAGACTGGGAGTATGGTGATCCTGAAACAGGTGGTCTAGGTACCCGTATTTATTCTTTTGGAGTGAATTTAACATTTTAACATTAAATCAAACAGATATGAAAAGATTTATTCAAAAACATATATTCAATGGCTTAGTGATGTTGGCGGGTGCGTCAATAGTATTCACCAGTTGTAAAGAAAGTTTTTTGGATGCAGATCCGTTGTCATTCTATGAGCCGACTACAACTTTCTCTACAGAAGCCGGTTTGAAGTCTGTATTGGCTATTGCCGACCGTCAGTTGAAACGTTATTGGACGGATGGTGACTCTAACGAAATGTTTCCCCTTATGTCGGAATATACATTTTCTGATCTAATGGTACCTTCCGCTACTGATAAGACGGACTTATTGGATAATGTAGCTCAGAAACTGACTATAAACAGTGACCAGTCTACTTTGTTAAATTTGAATCGTGTTAGTACTCTTTGGTTCTTTTGGCAGCAAACTTATGAAGGAATTCGTAATGCTAATACGATTTTAACTTATATAGATAATGTGACCAGTTTGAGTGATGATACAAAAAACATATATATTGGTAGAGCTTATTTTCATCGTGCATTTCGTTACTATTTATTGACATTCCAGTATGGAAACGTACCTTTGATGACGAAAATTCTAGAAGTTCCTAAACTGAATTTCCGTTCTACTAAGCGCGATGCTATTTTGGACTTATTAGTACAAAATATGGAATTTGCAGTAAAGTGGGTACCTGACCAAAAAGATATGGACTTGATTGGTATGGTTAACAAAGGTGCCTGTCGCATGCTACTTTCAAAACTCTATCTTGCTGTAGGTGAATATGAAAAAGCAAAAGAACAGTTAGATATCCTTATCAATAATTCTGGCTATTCACTGATGACTGATAATTTTGGTACATTCAATGATGGTGGTGTACCCGAAACATGGTCTGTCACTCGTAATGTCATTTGGGATTTACATCGCCCAGAAAATAAGTTGATTTCTACCAATAAGGAGGTCATAATGGGGATGCCCAATAGAGGTGCTGCTTCTGAATCATTCTTGAAGAATCAAACCATGCGTATTCTCTATCCGTTCTATTTTAATAATATGGTGACGATGCCTGACGGTAAGCAAGCCTTATTGAATATTAAGCGCAACAGTGCAGATTACAATGGAGAGTATGACTATATGCGTGCTATGGGACGTGGAATTTCTACTTGCCGTCCTACTTGGTTCTATCAGAAAGGAGTTTGGGCTGTGAATGGTAAAATGGATGAAACAGACTTACGTCATAGTGTAGAAGCAGGTAACTGGGTGACAATGGAATCTCTCAAATGTAATAATAAGGCTTCTTCTTATTTTGGTCAACCGTTGAGGCTTTATGATGATAATGGCAAATTGTTGTGTGCTGATACTATCCGCCGTTGGTATGACGTTCCCCATTATATATTCAAATTGGATGACCCTGTCAACGAGGCTAATATCTCTGGTTCCGACGGTAACCGTGGTGCGACAGACGGTAGTAATGCAGACTGGTATCTTTATCGTCTAGCTGAAGCGTATCTGTTGCGTGCTGAGGCTAAGTTCTATATCAATCCAAATGATGCTACCATTAAGGATGACTTGAATATCATTCGCGAGCGTGCACACTGTTCTCAACTTTACGAGGGAAATGTTACTATTGGTGATATTATGAACGAACGCGCTCGTGAACTGTTTTGGGAAGAATTCCGTAATGTAGAGCTGACTCGTGTATCTCTCTGTTTGGCTCGCAGTGGTAGACCCGACGAATGGGGAAACACTTATGACATCAATACTTTCGACAAGCAGGAGGGCACTGACTTGACGGGTGGAAGCTACTGGTATCAGCGTTGTATCCATCAAGGCATGTACAATAAGGGTGTAACGCTTGTTATTAATGCTACTAAATCGAATCTTGATTATATCATAGACAAGAAGAATATCTACTGGCCTATTCCTGAAAAGGAGATTAAAGCTAATAATAAGGGACAATTGTGGCAGAACTATGGCTATACCGGTTATGATCCTTCAATTCCTGTATGGGAAACTTGGGAAGAATCTGTAGCTGACGAGAGTAAGATTGATTAAGCACTTTCGCTACATTTAGCGAAAAAAATATTTGATGGAGGTATGTCTGGGCAACGGAACATAAACTGTGAACTGTAGTGCAACATACCTCCATTTTATTTTTTTGTCACAGATGTTGATGACGGTGAAAAGCTATCAAATCATAAGTTCTGTATAATATATCTGAAAAGTGAAATGGAAAACAGGAAAAATATGCATATAAAAAAGTTATTGGTGTTATCAGTGTCACTCTGTCTGACGGCATGCTCTTCATCATCGTCGAAGGTGGAAGATGATCCGGAAAATCAACCGAAGAATGTATATCATAATCCGGTTATAAACTACAGTTTGCCTGATCCTTCTGTTATCAAAGGAGAGGATGGCTATTTCTACTTATATGCTACTGAAAATATCCGTAATCTGCCTATTCATCGTTCGAAAGACTTGGTGGAGTGGGAATATGTGGGTACGGCTTTTACAAATGATACTCGTCCGGACTTTGAACCCAAAGGAGGATTATGGGCTCCTGATATTAATAAAATAGGCGATAAATACGTGCTTTATTATTCCATGTCCGTTTGGGGAGGCGAGTGGACTTGTGGCATCGGATGTGCTACTGCCGATAAGCCCGAAGGCCCTTTTAAGGATCATGGAAAAATGTTTCGTAGCAATGAAATCAATGTGCAGAATTCTATTGATCCTTTCTATATAGAGGAAGGAGGACAAAAATATCTGTTTTGGGGCAGTTTCCGGGGCATTTATGCTATCGAGCTATCAGATGATGGACTTTCCCTTAAAGAAGGTGCTACACCCCAAAAAGTGGCAGGAACTGCCTACGAAGGCACTTATATTCATAAGAAGGATGGTTATTACTACTTTTTTGCTTCAATAGGTACTTGCTGTGAAGGATTGAACAGCACATATACAACAGTAGTAGGACGTTCAGAAAATCTTTTCGGCCCTTATGTTGATAAAAAGGGTGGGAATATGCTCGACAATAAACATGAAATCCTGATTCATAAAAATAGTGCTTTTGTAGGCACCGGCCATAATTCTGAGATTGTGACGGATAATGCCGGTAATGATTGGTTTTTCTATCATGCGGTAAGCGTAAAAAATCCCGAAGGACGTATGTTGCTGATGGATAAGATTGAGTGGAAAGATGGATGGCCATCTGTAAAGGGTACTTCTCCATCAATAGAGGCAGAAAAACCAGTATTCTAACAATTATAAAACAAATGCGATTATGAGACTAAAGAGATTGTTTTTTGGAGTAATGCTTTTAGCGGGCATTACAAATGCAGGGGCTATGGAGCATTCTCTGGGAGATGTTTCAACCTCTATTTCCTTGAAAGTTCCGGGTAATGACGCCCAGCACTATTCACTGACTCTCCAGAAGCAGCAGGACGGTGTGTATACCTGCCAGTCTTCCGAGCAGTTACCATTGGTTATTACCCGCCAGGTAGTTGATAAAGATGGCAAGCAGCGTATTAACGTTGTCATCACGGCCTTGGATACTGTTTATTTCAATTATGGCGAGCAAATAAAAACCGGATACCGGCATTCTGATTGCCAGTTCTACATGCCCGGCTTCTGGTACCGCCAGAATCTTCGTTCGCCCGAAAAGGCCCCTTCTTTCCATACCTCGGATAGCTGGCTGGTACGCGAAGACCGTCTGAGTACTCCCCTGACTGCAGCCTTCAATTCAAGTAAAGGCAAGTCCATGTCAGTCATCCGCATTGACAAGTTTGACAAGGAGGCTTTGGTTACTCATAAAGAAGGCGAGGTCATTGTATCCGGTGAGACTTCCATCGGCTATACCGGCTTCGAGAATGTAGGTGGCATGACTGTCCTTTCCTATGGTTTTCCTTATAAGGAAGCTCCCAAGACTTATATCCGTAAACTGACTCTTGCCCCTTCCGTTGAGGCTTTCCAGCTGCTTCGCAAGGGTGATAGCATTACCCTGACCT
>ERZ791903.118-NODE-118-length-125958-cov-8.702684_pt1 | contig 125958 bp, 119 predicted proteins | sample MGYA00510148_ERZ791903 | MGnify/ENA primary metagenome ERZ791903 (study PRJEB30046, sample SAMN00792080) | human gut metagenome | study: EMG produced TPA metagenomics assembly of the A metagenome-wide association study of gut microbiota in type 2... | reverse complement strand
TTATTATAATCTTTGGTGTTAATTGTTTCGATCATCTCTGCTACTTTTAACGGGCGTTTTTTCTATCAAGAAAATCAGCCCAATTTAACATTTAATTTTTAATCTCGTTTTGTAATTATAAATTTTCATACAGCAATTAACTATTGCCATATTCTTTAGTTGTAACATTATTTTTTCTAAATAGAATACGTTGTGGAGATATATTAACAGTATAATTATCGCCTAAATATAAAGAACTAAACGTAATACTACCAGGCAGAATTGTCGTCTTGCCACCCAAAGAACCAGTTGGAGTCATATCATATAGTTCGATTACAGGAGTAGTATAATCTTCTATCGTAGAAAAACTAATCTTTCCAACAAGATTTCCAAGGAAATCATACATCGAAATACTATTAGTGACCGGATCAATAACGATTCGTTTACCTTCAGAAGCGGTAGAAATCTGCCCTGTCAGTTCAACTTTGTTCCCTTTAAATAACCCTGTGAGAAAATTCAAAAGCAGATTAGGAGTAAAATCCTCCGTACCAAACTTTCGGAAATCATTGGTAGGATTGCCCGATGCATCAACACCCTGCTGCGATATCATATATTCATCCTGGAATACAGCCGAGCCTATCAAAGCGAAATTAAGGAGAGCAATCTCGGCCGCAATTAACTTGTCGTAAGGATAAGGCGTCCACAGTCCACTCTCTTGATGAGCTTCAATCCATTCCTTCGGGCTAATCTCCGTATTTCCAGAAACGCGGCTGGTCCACATGTACAGCACATTGTCTTGCTTCAGATACTCTCCGTTCTTATACACATTTTCCACGTTCCAATCATCCGAGCGTGGAAAAGGCGTAGGATTGGCGGCAATAATGTTCACCTGCTTGCTATCAATCTCTTTCGTCCGTGCAGCATCCTCATAAGCATAGATACTGATACGGTTAGCGGTAGCATACTGATCTGAAGGAATAGTGTAGTCATAAGAACTGACCTTTGAAACAGGTTTGTCCTCAAACAACTTCGTGACACTACTCCCTACAACACTTTCAACCCTGAACGTGAGATAAGCAGACATAGCCACCTTATTACTCCCTTCACCGGCCCAAAACCGGACCTGTAACGGTGCAGCCTGTACGTTATTAGCATCCAAAGATACCGTCTCAGGATTGACACCAATCCAAAGGCGTTCCGTTTCGGCTATTAAGTAGAATGTTCCTGTTAGTATCATATCATACAATTTATGCAACCCCGCTAATAGAGCCTGACAGGCCCATTTTAGCCCGAACCATGTCCTCAAAAGGAATCTTTGCATTGGTTCCCGTAAATGTGGCGGAATCCTTTCCCGTCAAAATAAATGCGGCACCGGCATTGTCTTTCAGAGAGAATGTCCAACTCTTAATCAGGGATGGAACTTCCTCTCCCGTGCTACGTTTTGCGGCAACAGGAGTGACCGTTGCCGTTTCACCCTTCTTTACTGTATTACCGCTAATGCCGGTAATCTTGATGATCGTATAGTATGGATCGGAAAAGTCAGTCACTTCATCATACCCGGAGGCGACTAATGAGCCGTCTTTCTTCACATCACAGCGCAATTTAAGTACGTTATCCACATCATTGGTAGAAACCACTTGAGTGCGAGATGTACCCCAGTTCGTGTCACCTGCTCCAAGCATTTTCACCCACTGAAAAGTAAAGCCGGTGTAGTCAGTGACTTCAACGCCATCCTTAAAGATACGGACTGTATCGGTTAACGACTCCCCGGCCGTAAGAAGCTGAGACCCCTTGTTATTCGAAATCAAGGCATCGTACTGGTTGCCGGTGGATTCCTGAATGACAACCTCCTTGGACAACGCATTGAAACCGATAGAGGAACCGGAGATTTCAACAGTACCTGAAACAGTGATCCGGTCATTGTCATACCCGGAGATGGGTACAAGATTCTTCATTACACGCAGGGCCGGTACCTTATAAGTAGCTCCACCAATGGTAGTACTGTAAGCGTCTATTTTCTTGAAATAACCGACCATACCGGAGTTCGTAGACAAACCGTTATTGTCAAATGTCAGTAACAAGTCATTGTAACGATACTCAATCGTATTGGGTACAAGAATGCTACCGTTAGAAATATCACGCAGAATAACAACGACAGTCGGACGGCCGTTTTCGGGTAGTGCAGTAAAGTCCGGTATAAAAACAACCGTCCCTTTATTATACCTCTGTACAAGCGGAGTGCCTTCTACACGAAGTGTTCCGTTGATGGTAGTACCATCCATTAAAGCAATAAGTGTAAAACTTCCTTCAAGATTCATACCTCACCCCCTTCCTGTTCAACTGGGTTTTCGGCCGATTCTTCAGTAGTGATATCTTCTTCCGGAGATTCACTATCACTACTACTTTCACCAGTTACCGGTTCTTCACTATTGTTGCCCTCATCTTCTTGGGGAGGATCATAAAGGCCGCTCTCCTTTTGCTCTTTTATTAGCACTTTCAACTTGTCATCCGAAAGGATTTCAGGGCTGAAATTGGAAAGCACCTTCAAAGCACTGAGCGGCAGGATTACACGGCCGTCCGGAATACGTTCCGCATACTTGTAATCGTAACCCTGCCCGTCCAGTTCTTCAGGTTTCACTAACAGATAATTCATAAGCTATTCATATTTAGATATTATAATCAATTTGCCGTCACTTGTAGTCAGGACTTTATTATCGCTTGTAGTCACCAATGCCGTTACCGCATACATTTTCACAGCAGCATATATCGATATGGGATATAAAGGATCAAACGAATAGGTCGAAGGGATAAACTCCACCGTTCTTCCACGACCAACATTTTTTGCTGTACTACCAGCCTTGGCGGATTTTGCATACCAGTCAATCACAAATAGACTATCCTTGCTACTGTCAATCAGTTGCTTGTTATACGACAATATACACTCGTAACCTACAGTGGTATTCATGCGAGAGTTGATCTTAATGCCTTTCGTCTGCCGAATGTCGGCACGCAATGTCCCCGGCATCTCCACTTTGATGGAAGTCGTCGCCTGCATCTCGTCCGAAGTCGGAGAAGATGGACGCATACCGCTATAGTAAGCACCACGAACACGGACTGAAATATTCCTGAAGAACCGGGCATCCAGTGTAAGAGTTTTCCCCCAGGTACCATTGGCGTTTTTACCAGAAACGAATACATCTAACTCATCTTCTGAAAAGTCTCTCCACGTCGTACCGTCAAGAACCTGCCACCAATAAGCTGCGTTGGCATCAGATACTATATCTTCACCAGAATACACCTGAGCTGTGATCGAATAAAGCCATTCTCCTTTACTATTCGGTATTACTTCGAGCGGGTTTATAGTCCATCCTTTTGGCCGGTTGATCTTCAGCGAATAATTGTTTGAGTCAAAAATACTCGTCCGGAGTACAGTGCTACGCTCAAACTTTTCCTGAGTATTCTTTCGCTTATCGGTAATCGAGAATATGCAGTGTAGCTCTATTGGACTGTTGTAGTCCACATTCTTTTTCACCGTCAAAGAATAAGTAGGTTTGCCTGTTGCGGACACGACATAATCATCGTTATTTACGATACGATTGCTACCGTCTGCCTTTGGAGCACCTTCATACCATTCGGCACCGGTAATCGCTTGGCTACCGTTCATCAGTCTCTCAGGGTCCTGAACCGAAATGTAAGGCATGAGTACGCAAGGGATAAGCGAGCGATCCGGTTCATAGTCGTTCGTATCCTTGTTATAGTTTTGCACAGGATTACCGGATAGAACCTGTATCTCCGCAAGGAAAGAATAAGGATCAATATGTACCTGTACGTCTTTGGGTTGGGTTTGTATAGCCATTTTAATAAGTGTCTATTATAGTTATTTTCTTATGCCCTGTTTTTTCTGTTACCAACTCCTCAAGGCTCTTACCACCGACTCTCTGAATAACAATTGTCATTCTACGGCACGGTATAAGTCCCAAGAACTTGTACCGGTATTCAACAAGGCAAGGAAAAACTTTTTCTAATCCCATAACTTTCAAATTCTAAATCCAACATAATTTTCTACTGTCTCAATATCTTCGCCCACCGGGATGAATACCCGGCAGATGAACTTCACCGTTCTAACTGAAAGCCCCCATTCGCTCCCCATGTCAACGGAAGTCAGTCGGATAACATGCTTCTGTCCGTCCACATAGACAGGCTTCCAACTGTTATCGGCAGGGATATTCCCGGTATCCCGTAACCACTCCACTTCGACACCGATAGTAGCCATAAGGACATTGGTGATATCACGGTTACCATAACTCACAACGGCAGCAATATCGGTATTCACACCGTTTTTGAAGAACTGCCAACCGGCAGTAGAAGTAAACTCTAGGTAATAGTTCTTATCCCCTTCGAGCAATACCCAACCAGCGGAGTTCCATTTAGGTTCTTCAGTCGTTTTATCAATCAGGCATCCCCATTTACAGCCATAATGATAAGCAGTATGCTGTTCCAGTGTAGTTATTACCTTCTGATTCTCTAAAAGAGTTTCATAGTCTACAAATCGGTAAGGTTCATCTCCCTGGGCGGTTTCCAAAGACCATTCACCTCGATCCACTTTTTTAGGAATAATCGTTCCGTTCCAGTCGGCTTCATAGATTTTCTCAAAAACACCTATCTTCGACATTACACCGACGTCAGTAGAGCCGATAGGAAGCTTCTCTATCATCTTCACATTGGGGAAACGCCCAAGGGTAAGTGCATAGTTGTAGTCTTCGAGTATCGGCTTAAACACATTCTGCAAAAACATGATCCTGCCTTCACGGGAAGATATCAGCCAGCTTTGAGCACGCTCGTTCGGAGCTTCACCAGCATCCGGAACTTTCGCATTACCTTTACGAGTTACATTATACCCTTCAACCGGTGGGTAGTTCTTGCCGCCCGGTACTTCGCTGTCGGGATAAAGAACTACAGTCAAAGTATTATCATTGCGGTTTTTCGATACTGGTCTGAACCAAGAAGTATAGTAGTCGGTACCTCCGATCAACAGCGAATTAACGATAGAACATAATACGTCGTTTTCCTCTAATGTGGTCCAATCTGTATCTGTGCGTTTCTCCATAGTAAGCCGATAAGTGCCATCGTCCAACAATTCAACCTTTTCAATGGCGCCACAATCAGAGAAAGAGAAATCCCCGGCCATAGCATGAATTTCGTTTATGATAAGGCAAAACTGTCAATGAGTCCCGAATCTCCAAGCTGTTAAATTGCGCACGTCCATCAGGATATATGCCAGCTCCTTTACCGGCAATTAGCGAGTCGATAAACTCACCAAATTGTAGCAGATAATCGGTACGATCAACTCGATCTTTGTGTATGTACTTATCACCTTCGATATCACCTGCTATATCAGCATAACCGGCTTTGATCTTCTTATTGTTGACTAACAGATATTCTGCGACGTAGCTAAGAAGGTTCAAGAGGTCGATATTCCGGTGCTGGTGGCCAATACCACCTCCGGATCCGGCAAACTCTGCAAGCTGTTGACCAACGAAAGTGGCAAAAGCTTCAGCGGTCGTGATACCCCATTCTTCGGAGTATGGGTTTTGAATTGGAAAGAGTGCCCCCTCGGAAAGTGGAAGGCGAGGAAATTCAGCAAGCCGAGGGGGCACTGTAAAAGAACCGACTTCAGGAACAGTGATGCTGAGAACATCTGCTGGAATATCGGTTCTGGGGAGGTTTAATAAGGGACGGGCATCAGCATATTTGAATGTAAATGTGTAATTGGAAGGAAGAGCACGGTCAGTGTAGCTGACATTGCTTTCTGTTACGACAATCTGACGCAGGTAGTTACCGGCATAAAGATACTTAGCCTGGGAGGGGAAAAAGTCAAGTAACCACTTGCGCTCATCCTGATTCAAATGGCCGGTGTTTTTTTGAAACTTTCGTTCGGTATCGACACGGTACTCTTGAGAAATTTCGTCAATTTCTGCCAGGTTATGTGTATGCTCACCGCTGAATGTTGTAGTACCGTAGGCACGGAAGGTGTCAAGACCTCCGAGGGAATTTTCGAAGAGGATCCACTGCTCTTGCTCGGTACGCATGTCTTCAGCATAATAACGCTGTATGTATGTGAGACGCTGACCGGTTAGGTTTTCAACCCATATATCATAATAGGCTGGCAATTTATGGTCAAGCCAACCGGCAACTACAGAATACTGCAGAGGTATAGTGTATGCGATGCCGGCAACCATTTCAGCAACTGTGTAGTCGGTTTGTGATATCACGGATCCGGAAGTATCGGTGAAGTATGCGCGAAGCTTTGCCACACAAGGTATTGTGGCATAGTAAGTCAGGAACTCCGGAGAATAATAGGTAACCGGCTTTATTGATGGCTGCCATGTGAGGAAATTCTGCGTGAGGAAATTGGCAGCAGAATCGGCCAGGCGGTCAATACCGGAGCGGATGACACGGAAGGTTAATGTAGTGTCATTAATCATGGCTGTAAAATCTGAGGCAAGTGAGGATTGCTCATATACTTGTCCTGATTCGATCAGCTGGTAAGATAGCCGGGCATGGACGATATCACGCAGGTTTATTGTGATATGTCCATCTGCGGAAGGATCGTAACGCTGAGATAAGATTTCCACACCACCTTGTTTCAGAATAAAGGAAACCTGGACATCTGAAGAGATGTGGAATTCCTTTAGATTCTGAGATAGCGATAAAGCATCAGGTTGCTGCAGTATAGTCATATTGATTTCTTTTTATGCCAAAATTAGAGATAGAGAGGGGTTAATTAAAGGACAAATCAAGTAGGAGTTGTCGTTGGGCGTGAAGGACGTTCATTGGGATCCTTTTCTGAGAATAACGCTGGACGCAGGGATAAATCTATGCGATAATAAACTTTTCCACCTGTTCGACTTGTATAATATATATAATAAGAACGATGATAATAAGTACCTCCAGCATCGTAAATAGCCTTGGTTGGTGGTAAAGGATAAATGGCCGGAATTGTATTCTGATTTCTTTTATCTTCACTGATAGTATACCCGGCAGCAACATATTCATCTTCACTGACTTCTGTAGTAGAAGAAACAATCATCCATTTGTATTCTGTGTTCCGGACCATACGTTCAGATTCAGCTTTGGCTAAGGACAATGGCTCATAGAGTGAAGTTGTCATCAGTTCGGATGTAACCGGTTCCGATTTACCACCAATGGTGTATTTAAAGATATTGAAAAGTAATTCAACTCCCTGGAGAGAAACTTTGTGATGAACCTGCAGAGAGTTTTTCAGAGAGTTTGGGAGCAATAGATCAGCAGAAACCTTATGCATAGAGTTCCGAAGCATGTTATCGAACTTCCGATAGAATTTCTCAAAAATTCCAATAGGGCCATTGTATAACAGGGAATATCCCCATTTACCCAATAAATCATGATTGGTCCCGATCGCATAATTAGAACTATATTGCACGAAAGCTAAGATCGGTTTCTGATCCGGATTGTTCGCTACAACATCATCATCTGATGCTGTAGCGTCTTCAACGGAGCTTTCTACAGGGACACCATCAATCGTTGAATTGAGTGTGCGGCCATCACCAATATAAGGTGCTGTTTCTCCTCTTTTCATGTTGCCCCTGTTGGTTGTTGGCAGACCTGGAAAGGCAAGATATGATAAACAAAAAACACAGTCCGGTACTTTAACTTCATAGGCCTTGAGAGGACCGCCGGCATAATAGGGTATATTACCATCGGAAAGCCTTTCTTCAATAGTACTATCTGCATATCCTGTACGACAATAGCTACCATCAGCCTCTTTGTACCAGGCCTCAGGATATTTTGCCTCCAGTTCGTATGTAGCATCGTAGGTATTGCCTTCTGTAATAACAGTTTCTGAAGAGAGTTTGAGCTGTTGATAGCCGGGAAAAGATTCCTCTGGTTGGGATGCAAGGTAGGGTGTTAAATCGACTGTTGGCTTTGAATCTATGATGTCGTTGAACAATTCTATTCGTACAGTACGTGCGACTTCATCAGGTATAAACTCACAGCAAAACTTTTTGCGATACACATCAAGAATGGTGTTGGCCATACAATCGGGAACCAGGTGCGAAAGCCTTATAGTGCCATTAACTAAAGAGTCTATGGTGTTATTGATGAAGACCATCTTACTGAAAGGTTCACTCGTGGTAAGAAAATGATCGAGCAAGGTATAACCGAAGTAAGTGAAGATACGCCGCAACAGGTATGCAGCACGAATGAATGGTGAAATGTAATAACCTGGCTCAAGCTTAATAATACGATTATTGACGGTTTCTTTTCGTTCGAAAGAATTGTAAAAACGATAGCTCCCTTGGCCTGCATTACTGGCTATACAAGTTCCTTCAGCATTCATATAGTTGATGCGGTTGACATATCGACGATCGCCATCCAAGTTGACTGTTATTGGGAAAATAGCATAATCAGGATGGGAATTATCGCGAAGGGACCAACAGAAGTCAATTCCTTGCTGTACAGTAGTGATTCCTGGAATAACTTCATCGCCAAAGATATCGGTTAGAGCAACGTCTGATATCCTGGCAAGAAAAGAGCCTTCATTCATGTAGAAGGAAGTAGAAATCTTCTCATAGCGTTTTGCTGATAAAATGGCTTGCCGGCAGGGCATGAAGTAATCTCCATCCTGGATGCTACAGTCGATGTTGGCTGAAGGTTTGTTCTTGTTGGCCATACAATCGGGATAATTGGTAAGCTGACGGTTCAAGTCCGTATCCGGAAGATCAGTTGGCAAGGATTGTTCACCCCATTCATTGAAAAAGAGGTTAGGGCGTTCGATTTCAAGTTGAGTGCCAGGAGTGAGGTGATAGGCTTGACCAGCTTTAGTATTGACTATTTTCATGATGCTTGTTTTTTGGATCCAATGGAACGAGAACGATTGCGAAGTTCTGTCTTCCGCTCGATGTCGGAAAGAACAACTGAAGCCGGTACTCCATACTCATCAAGATGGATGATGGAACGAGCCAACTTCTCCATGAGTTCTGGCGGCAGTGCAGTGCCTGAGTTGCCAGCAGGTGTCGGATCCGGAGTTGAAGACGTCTTACTTATTGATCCGCCGGAAGCATAACCGGCCATGCGGGCACGAATGGCCTGGTTAAGATCGAGTGTGCGGATGTTGCCGGCTTGCTGGGATTTATCCAGGATATCCAGGATAGGTGCTACAGTGGGATTTTCGACGGCAGCATTGCTGGCTACCCATTCCTTTGATTGGCCGGCAGGCCCCTCTCCTACTATAACGGTAGGATGATCTATGAAACCACGAGCATCCGGATCATAATCCGTATCCGGAAAGAGTTTGCCGTCCTGGGCACGACGGACATCTATTTTACCACCTTCCTGACGACCGGTGGCGACGCGGGCACCGGTGGAAGCTCCGGAAGATGTACTTCCGGAGAGAGTCATATTCTTGACCTTATCGCGTTCGGCTTTGGCACTGGCTAATTGAGCAGCACCAGTAACTCCCATCAAAGTTGCAAAAATAGGACCAGCAATTGGTCCAAGTTCACCAAGTGCTTTCATTATGGCTACAGCTGTATCGGCAATGATCTGAGAGGCTTTAATTGCAAAATTGACATCAGCATACTTTTTCTGGATATCGAGTTTCTTCTGAGCCTTTTCATTCTCCAGGCGTTCAACTTCATCGGCATCACCCTTGGCTGCTTCTATTTCAGCGTCGTATTTGGCGTCGATCTGATCCATTTCAGCTTGTTGTAAAGACTGAATAGCATTGGAGAATAGATCCGCATAATAATCAAACTGTTTTTTATAACTGTCTCGCTTGAGATTTTGGACAGCCTGTTCGTATTCTTCTTCAGTGAGTAGTTGTTGAGCACGTGCGATCTTCAATTGCTCTAACTCTGCATTATGACGTTCCTGCTGAGTTGTGAGCCCGTATTGATTGCGAATAGCCAGGAGACGTTGCTGATATTCGGATTCGAGTTGCTCCTTGGCACGATAGTAGGCTTTGTCAAGCTCAGTGGTATCGAGGTTATTCTCTTCGGCCATTTCCTTCCGGGCCTGATAGGATGCCTTGAGCACCTCAAGTTGCATCGCATAATCTTCATCGACAGTAGTCAGTTTGAATTGATCCTTAAAACTTTTGATAAGTTCATTCAACTGGGTCTGCAGAGCAGCACGAGTAACATTGGCTTCTTTTTCAGCATTGATAACACGCTGATTGGATTTTCGGACGATGTCTTCTTTGGTGTTGGCATCAGTAAGGGCCATCGATTGGGCATCAGAATAATAGGACTGCTCAATCTTGAGACGGGCGTCGGCATTCTGTTTGTTCAGCTCCAACAGCATCATTTCGTACTGCTGCTTGGTGAGTTTACCGGTGGACTGGGCCGAGTTCAGAGCAGCCAGAGAATCGTTGTACGTCTTCTGCTGATTCTGCAAGTCTTCTTCGCGGAGAGCTTCGAGGGATTTCACAGCGGCCTGTTCGGTAGATATTTTGGCCTTTTGCTCTTTTTCGGCTGTTGTTCGAGCTTTTTCAGCTGCAGTATCAGCTTTCTTTTTGGCATCAGCAGCCAATTTTGCGGAACCGAGTTCCTTATATTTTTTGATTTCTTCATCCAAGCGTTCTATCTCTTTGTTCTTCAAGATAATATTTTCTTTGGTATCTTCCTTCCAGGTATTTTGCACCTTTTCTTTTTGCTTCTCCAGCTTTTTAATGATTGAGGTGGATTCAACTTGTTTTTTGATTTCTTCATCGGAGAGGCTTACCGTGGTTTTGATTGCCTTTATATAGGGTTCATACTTACGATTGATCTCATCAACACCGGTAGCAAGGTTTCGCTGATCAATTCGAAGAGCGAGAAACTGGTCTCGGAATTTGGTCATTGCATCACTTCCGAGGTTTGAACTGAAGTATTTCCCGAACGTATTCCAAAAGTCAGATAAATCGGTTTTAGAATCATTGAGTACCTTTTCTATTGATCCGCTAAACTTTGAATATACATCTTTCCCTATCTGACGTGAAGCTTCGGACATGAGGTATTCTATTCTGTCCATCTGAATAGATATATTTTTTTGCACATAGTCAGCCGTTGTTTGAGCTTTCATTTCGGTGGCAATGCGGTTGGTAAGGGCTGCGTTGGCTTCATTTTGAGCCTTCGTTATGTCTTTGAGGGAGGCTTTTTCGAGGTTATAGTTTGCCAAAAGGCCCGGATACTTGCCATTGAGTTCTTTTACAAGCTCGATGCGTTCGTTGGTGCTTGGGTTGGTTTTCTCGAGTTCGTTGAATATATTGTTCAGTTCAGTCCGCTCGCTGAGAAGGCGTTTATTAAGACTTTCGACAGAGGTATTGACCTTATCTGTTCGATTGCCAAAGAGCATGAAAGCAGCGGCAGCGGTGGTTATTAATGTCGTAACAATTCCGAGTGGTGAAGCCTTGAGCACAAGATTAAACATTTCAGTAGCTGCAGTAGCTAAATTGCATCGTCCTCTGTAAAGGTCTAAAACGATTAACTTGGCCAGAAATGCTTTTTTGGATAAACCAAGTTGCAATGCGTGGAGCTTCTCGGCAGCAACCGACTTAAGTGTACTTTGTGCATGTTTGGCATTCCATATTGTCGCAAGTTTCTGTGTCGCTATATAGGAGGTGTAGGCCGTTACCAAGAGAATAAGGGCCTTGCGATGTTTAACGATCCAGCCGATGAGTTCCATTGTGGAAACTGATGCACCGGAATAGAATTCATCCCATTTTTCTTTGATTGGCAGCAAGGTTTCACCAAGTTCAAGTTGTGCATTTTGAAAACGAACAGTGGCTGCCTGAGCGCGATCGGCAGAAGATACATAATTATCTCCTGCAGCTGCAAGCTGTTTATCAACAATAGCTGCAACTGCTGACATGAAATCGCCTGTCTGAGACATTTGCTCATTGATTTCGGCGGCAGATAAGCCAAGGTTATCCAAGATCATGACGGACTTACGCCCTAAACCTGTAACAATGGAGTTGGTCATATAGTCAACGGACTGGCCCGTTTGCTGTGCCTTGAGCTGGGCAAACTGCAGATATTTGCCAAGGTCCTCAAGCGGGATCCGGAAGTCGTTAGCCTGTACAGTAGCCTTCATAAGATCAAGATCGGTGACAGTTCCCTTGGTAGCTTTACGTAAGTTATTGAGGATAGTCCCGTCATCGAGCGCATCGAAAGCCTTCTTCACACCATCGGCAGACTCGGCCATTTCAATACCTTCCGCAATAACTTCTTTCATCTTCTGAATGTATTCTCCAGCCTTCTCGGCCAACTTGGCAAATACGATGCCTGACATGGCCGCTAAAGCCGTTTCGGAAGTGGATATTTCACGCAGACTTTTGGCACTGACCTTGAGCTCATTCATACGCTCATCGACTTTTTTGATCTGGCTCTCCAAGAGTGCATAGCGTTCCGGATCCAATGCCTTGGATACATTGTCCAGTTCTCGATGCAGGTCCCGGGATTGTTTCTTGAGTTGCGCCATCGAGAGGACGTTGACATCGAGCTTGCGGGTGAGTTCGCCCATCCGCTTGTTATTGTCGGATATCTGTTTGCCGTAGGCCTTGTACTCTGCTGCCAATTTCTTATAAGTATCGCTCTCTTTTTTGCCTTTGGATTCAAGTTCAATCATGGACTTAAGGCGTTCACGTTGTTGCTGTTTGAGGTCCTTTGTTGCCTTAGAAAGAGCATAAATTTCCTTTTGTGCCTTATCTGTTTCGGCAGAAATGATGTATTTGATTTCGTCTTCAGATAGGTGCTTTTTTGCCATATCAATTAACTGTTAGATTGTTCATTCTGGAGTGATTCTTCCAGTTTCTTACGGATAGAGTTGCGGATTTCTTCGGTAAATCCATACTGGATTTCTGGGAAAGTCTCATGATAAAGTACTCCCCATACAACACGATTGTAGATAGCCAGATTGCTCCGGATATGCCGAGATATACGATCCTTACCACGACGGTAGTTGATATCCAAGAAACGAAGGTAGGGAAAGATGCGCATGTAGTAGACTTGTTTGGAGTCGGAAGACTGTGAAGTAAACGGGCGGCGCGCGAGGTGAGCCAAAAGATTACCCGAACGGGTATGGAGATATGTACGAACTACATTTTCTTGTGTTTCGTATATCTTGCTAATGCCACGAGACATGACATCATTGACAAATTGGGTTCTAATAAGTTCGTCTGTAATCATATTCGCTGCTTATTTACAGCGAAAGTAAGGCGGAAAAGAGAATAGAAAAAGGACAGTTATCGGCGGAAAATAATCCAATAAATAAAGATACCGACGATGGGGAGAGCCAACGACAAGATAATGTAGAAGAGTTTATCAACCGATGAATGAATGGAAATCATCGGCATCAGAAGCAATACAATCACTATGTAAACGAGATATAACATATTAGCAATTTTTCTTTATCCAAAAATAGACAATTTATTCGACATAAGCAAGATAACCCCGGGAAACTTGGTATCTTTTGTGTAACTAATGCGGTTATAGTTTCCCGGGATTCTCTCTACTATATTTCTTTCGCCTGGAGCATCCAGCGGAAGTCTAAGCCTGCGGATCCGGGCCGGTTCTGGTACCGGTAGCCGGCATCGTGCATGGCTTGATGAACTTGATCCTTGGTGATCTGAGCACCCGGATCAATGCGACGGATGGCGTCGAAGACTTCATCGGTGGTAAACCAATGAGTCGTATGACGGGCATCGGGCGCCGGCTTGAATGATGCAGACAAGGCTGCAACGTGAATACTAATATCTGTGATAGTTTGTTCTTTATTTTTCATCGTTATCTAATTTAAAGGTTGATAAATGGCGACTAATTTCACGGAGATTGCGAACGATATGTAGACGTTGAGTATCGGCATCTTTACCATATGGAAATGTTTCTTCCAATATAATATCAATTACTTCATCGACATTGGATATCATAGCACAAACATAGTTCTGGTCTTGCATGAACTTGATGGACTCAATGGAAGAAGAAGAGATTTGTGCTCCATCAATATTAATAGGATAGAGTTTATTGTCCTCATTGGTAGTCATTGCTTACCTCCTTTCGAATTAATGCAATGCTCAGTGGCAGGATCAGCTGATATCTCCGGATCCGCACAATGGGAACAGATGGTCTGAGACTCATCGGCCCACCAACAGGTTCCATGATCGGGATGAAAGCATGGATCATTTTCAGTGCATCCGCAAATACGGCAGACACCTGGAGTTACAAGAGTTTGAGTTTTGAGCATTCCTTCGCCAAAGCTATAATAACCACGCACTGAAGCGTAAGAGATGAAGCAAACAGACTGATTGTCATCGTTGCCTACCCTTACACTGAACTGACCATCTTGTGAATCGAAGACACCGGCACTAAAGGTAATAGCTTTTGTTTTGGGGTACTTCTGATTGAGTTCATTGACTTTTGCTTCAAAGGAACACTTCAAAGAGTCCAGAGCACATTGATCAGTGATCAACAGACGATCGAAAGCTTTCGCAAACTCGCACATTTCCCGCCCCTTTTTGTTGACGTTGGAATAGGTTTGCACATGGTGGATGAAGAACATCATTTGGAACCTCCTCTCTTTGATTTTTGCGCCATAAGGTAGCAATAAACTACAACTAAGATGCAGGGTAAACAGATAAATGTAGCGCAGATGCTGGCAATGGTAGCAATGTACCAACGGTCGGAAGTGGTTTTAACTTCGCAGTCACATAGACTGCGGTAATAACGCTCTTGGAGCGTGTTACAATCCTGCGTTGAGCGGGATACAGACACGGAAGACGTGCCTTGGGTTAAAGTTTTCATATACTGTGAATTGTTTGGCTGTTACTGGCAAGTTTTCTTGCACCCAAATAGATGCAAGAACGGCTGCCAGTTTCCCGTGTCGCCAAACAACTCACAGTATAATCCCCGAAGAGCATTATAAAATGACAGGAAAAGACAGCCGTATTCGTAAACCTTAAGGTTACTTCTACAATTTCGTATATTAATCTGAAAATTCAGACCTATGGACATAAAAATAGCCCAATTTCGTATTGAGCATCTAACCGGAGCTCATCGGCACAGATTCACTGTGAGTTATTTGGCACTGCAAATATGGGAATTTATTTTGGAAGTGCAAAAAGAAAGCATAAAAACTTTCAATATCACATCACAATCAGCAAAATAAAACACTATATTTTTACTATTTATTTTAAAATATCAAGTATAACTATTTGATTGTCAATTATTTATATTATATTTGCACCTGTTTTACTTTTTATTAATCCAAACATTATCTAAAATGGAAACAAAAATTTGTGTATTTGAAGAAAATCCAATCACTTTTGCATTGGAAAAAAACAATGGTATGATGATTAATGCTACTGAAATGGCAAAGCCGTTCGGGAAAAATGTTGGGCATTTCATGGAAAATGACTCAACGAAAAATTTCATTAGAGCGTGTCTAAATAATCGGAATTCCGATTATTTAGGCATCAATTCGGAGAGCGATTTGGTCAACCCCCGGCAAAAAAGTGGCACATGGATGCACCGCATCTTAGCACTCAAGTTTGCGGCATGGCTGTCCCCAGATTTTGAAGTATGGGTCTATTCCACTATTGAAAACCTCCTTTTCGGAAAACATGTTCAACGTGAGCAATCATTTGAGCGTACTTTGAAATTTCAGAAAGAGCTGGATGAGTTGAAAGACAAGCCCCAGAAAACAGGCGAAGATTTTGAACGATACTTGGAACTTGATAGAGCTTTGAAACATGAAAAAGCGGTACGTAAATCGCTAACATCAGAAGCGGTCACTGGCATGCGATCATTATTCAGTGAAGATGATTAAAATCGACAGAGACAGACATAAGAAAAGCGGAGTTTTTAGGCTCCGCTTTTCTTATTATTTATAGACATCATCCCAAGTGCCTTTTTTTTCTTCTTCCGCTGCTTGTTTTCGTTCCTTCTCTTCTTTCCGTTCTTGCTTATATTCACCAAGAAGCCTTATTCCATCCATAATGGACTCACCGTTACCGATTTCTTTAAATAATATATACCGGTAAGTTTCGGCACCGCCCTGGCCTTTCACAGCTGCAGAAAAAGCCGTATGAAGTTTCCAGCCACGATCTGCCATAAAGTTTAGAGCATCAATCATTGATGAAAAAGGCATAATCTTACCATTATCATCCACCATTTGATTATCACTCGAAGCTCTATAATAATAACCCTGGCTTCCAAAATCAAAAGAAATTTTTATGCTACTTCCAGAAAAGGCGGCTGTACCTACCATTTCACAATAAACAGTGCGTAGTTGTGCATGAGCGGACAAGGCCAAACTTATCAGCACAAAGATAAATAGTACTTTTCTCATTACATATTTATTTAGATTCAACATATTCTTTAATTAAATGATAGTCACGATCTATTTGAAAACTGAGTGCCATCTTTACTATTGATGTAGGATTTTTTTTCCCTATTTCCTTTTCATTGTGATAGTAGCACCTCCATAAGTCTAAGGCGTAAATATGCATTTTGGGATAATAAGCAGCTGTATTGAAAACTAAATACTCATTATCAGCTATGCGTTTATAATGTAGCCCTTTATATTGACTACCACTTTCCAATTTATCTTCTACGAAGTTGAATCCCCACTCTTGTATTTTACACTTAAGTTCTTCATAAATAATATCTTTTGCATGATTGGGATCAATCTGTATCAAAAGGCAACGTCTGTCATTATCGCTTAGCTCAATATTGGGGCATAACTCTTCCATTTCTTTCCAAGTTATTCGAGTAGCTGACTGCAACAGAATGCTATAATACTGCTTGTAATTGCACTCAATAGCTATAGATTTAAGTCTTCCATAAATATATTGATAAACCTCGGAATCCCAGCACTTTTTATAGTGAATCCAGTGTATTTTTCCTTCGATGTACTGTATAAAATATAATTTTCCATTAATCGTAGTTTTATATGCACATAAATCACTACAGATATTACATTTATCCTCTCGAGATAAATGAAATTGCAAATTGTGCTTGCCTTTACTTTTTTCTGACTCTATGAAAGAGTTCCAAATATTATATTTCATTATATTTCAATTTTAATTTCTATTTTTGTATCAAAATCAGTTAGTTATGAAAGACGAAATGAAAATTATAAAACTTGAGAAGCAAATTTCGACCTTATACGAATACATATTTGCTCTACAAACATCTATTGATCGCTTACCAGCCATTGTCTTAGTATGTTTCTTGCTGGGGTTGATAGTAGGAGTCCTGCTATAAACGATATAATACCTATAATAAAGTTATATATCTATATTGACAAAAACAAAAGAGGCATTCCTTAGAGGAATACCTCTTTATTTTGTTATACCTTTAAGAATTCTATGAGTTTATACTCCTCTAAGACATCATCAATAAGAGTCATGAACTTTCTTCCGATACCTTTTATCGTTAAAAGTTTTACAGATGTTTTTCGAGCTTCCAATAACTCTCCTAAAGTATATATTTGGTTTTGGTTTAATAAATACACGAGTCTTTTAGGGAGTGGAGTATATGAAATATTCCTATTGAAATACTCTAAATTAACTTTTTCTTCATCATTGATAAGCACTTTTTTGGTAAATGATAATTCATATCCCATACAATAAAGTAACGTCAATAGTTCTTTTACTCTAAGTGGATATCTGTCTGTTTCAATTCTTTCAAGATGAGTTTCAGATAATCCACTTTTTTCAGAAAGCTCTTTGATAGATAATTTTTCATTTTTACGGAGAGAGGATAACTCTTCACCTATTAAAAAAAAGTGTTTCATTTTTTTGATTTTTGCTTATTAGCCGCTTATACGTTGCCGCCGTTAATTTTTACAAAGATAATAGATTTATTTCCAACAACAAATAAAAAAGGCCTCCAACTCGTGGAAGCCTTCTAATCAGAGGGAAAATAATAGTATTCAATAAATACTCAGCGTTCTTTATACGAACTTTACCCTCAAATTTTGGTGTTTTTAAAAACGATGCTCCTTTCCAGGATGCATTGTTACAATACAGCACTCATAGCGCTTAATTTCTTTCCTATATCATTTAATGCAGCAGACAATGTACTCAATTCATTAGGAGTAAAAGTAGCTTCTTTGCCATTTACTTTGTTACCATTGAGGCGTTGATAAAACCAAGAAGAGGATTTACCGAAGTATTTACGGGCAATGTATGAGACGGATATTGCTGGCAATACTTCTTTCATTTTATCACGCAATACTTCTTGCCGAACATCCTCTAATTTATTGTGGATATTTGCAAAGTCTTGTTTGACGCCTTCCAAAAGCCTTTCATCATCTTCTGTATCCATTGATTCCAGCAATTCCGAAATTTCTTTGTCAATTTCAACACGATGGGCTTCATCACTTTTTTTCCAAAGCTCTTTCAACTCAAAAAAACGTTCAGTTTTATCCATATAACAAAGTTTTAAGTCCAACGAAAGGAATCCCGCCCTTGTGGCCAACAAGGGCGGTTTTCCTTCTGGTCAATACAGCTTACCACCCAAACTCTTGATTTCCTCTTCGAGTCGTTTGATTTCTGCTTCAACCACCGCTTTCATGTTCCTGCTTCTTGAAGACAGTTGATGATGTCTGCGGAGATAAAATTGCAGGTCTTCTTCCAGCTCTTTTATCCGAGCCTTTAGCTCTTTGTCATTACTCATTGAGATCTCTTGTCTTAATGACAATGCAAAAATAACATTTTTATTATTAGCATCCAATTAATTCAATAACAAAAATGTTATTAGATTGATTATTTAACATTTACGTAACCATAAGTAGACAAATCCTCCAAAAAGTGTTCTGGGGAATCGGCTCGGATCACATGGCCGGTCTGATCGTGAAATCGGTCGGTAAAATGGTACATGTATTCCTGGTCGGTACATTCACTATCGAAGCGGCTGCTTTCGCGTAACTTGGTTACAAAATCGGCGGCGCAGGTGGCGGTAATTTTACCGCCGTCCTGCAAAATGTAGGTTATTGTCATTATTATGCTAACTTTTTAGTTCTGAGTTTGAAAAATATTTTTTGGTCAGCGGTTAAAAAAGGAATGCTTGATAGTTGGCATCCTGCGTTAACCATGCCTTGTTGTGCAAAGGTAATCATGTTTGCGGCAAAGCGTATCCAATTCTCCATTTTTGTGAAGTTGGTGGTACCGCCATGTTGGCGAAATTCAACTGTGCGGTGGCGGGCGTAGGCTTCGAGGTTCAGCTTGTGGTAGCGGGCGTTTCCAAAGACTGAGCGTAGCTGTGTGATGTTTTGGGCCTCCCGAATGCGACTTTCAGATATATTGGAAAGAGTTTTGCAGTAGATATTATTGCGGCGGTTGCTCGGCATAAATCCGTCGATTACCGGCTCGAGGCGGCGGTAGGTTATTGCCAAGTTGCGCCAAGTCTCGATGGTAAAGTCTGCAGCGTCCATGTGGATGTGTAGGCCGCAGCTGTTATTCACTTTTACATTGCAATACTCAAGTACCCAGCAAACTTTTTGTAACTCCTGTAGTCCGGCCTCTCCTTGCAGTATCGGGCTTACCAACTCGAAAGTGTTGTTTCCGCTAAGGCTGGCGTCTGTTACAAGCTTCCAATGGTCGCGCGTGTCATGGTTGTAACCCTCAACTACTACGTTGATTCCGGCCTCGCGAAGCTCGCAGGCGAGGTGATGTTTATCGCAGTTATAGGCTTCAATCTCGATGCCGAAGCGGCGGTTAAAAGTGTAGTCTATTTCAGAAAGAATTGCAGATGCAGGTTGATGGTTAAAAGTGCCTGCCTCAAGCATTTTTTTGTAAACGTTTTGCACGAAACCGTAGTTTCCGTTGGTTACCAAGTCGGCTACCTGGCGGCGGGTTAAACCTAAAAGAAGGAGCTGTTGTATTTTCGCTGTCTTCGTTATGTTCTGATTGAGAATGTTTGTAACTTGTTCGTTCATAATGATTTACCTTTATTATTGTACAGCTAAGGTAACACTATTAACGCACACAACGTAGTAATATCTTCTTTATTATCAGCTACTTAGCTTTGTTTAGCTTGAGCTAAAAAGTGATTAGTTTTTGCGACGGAAGTAATAAATAATGGTAGCCAGGAGGATTAAAATAAGGTAGGGAATGAAGGGCTCGTACCAAGACTGGGCTTTCACTTGATAGGTCGTTTCTGCCTTTACTATTTCATGAGATTGCTCCGAGGTGGTATCGGAACTGGCGATAAACTGCTTCTGACTGATTGTGGAATCGGACTTGCTTTTGGAAGATAGATCGATATCGGTTACAGATTTGACCGGACCATGTGAAGCAGTGTCACCAGGTTCCGGAGGGAAGTACTCCACGATCCGGACGGCGAGGTTAGATTCTTGCTCATGCAGGTAGCGGGCAAACTTTGCATTGAAGTCTATGGAATCTTTCCGGGTTTCTTTGAGGTGGGTAGTTTGGACATCGGAATGTGAGGTTCCTGATCGCGAACTTCGACAGCCCACGATCAGGAGTAAGATAAACAACACAATCAATATATTATGAACAAAATTCATGATTACACTATCTTAAAGTTTCAGAATCTGGTTTCGATTGGTAGCCCCTCGATAACTAACGTGGACCCAAGAAAAATTCTTCTCATCGATGAGTTGATCAAACGGTAATCCAAGTTCCTGAATGAGGTAGAATAAACGGCGGTTTTCGTTGGGATTGCCACCTGTGATATCTGCGGCCATTCCTTTCATGTGATCGCTGGTGGCTGAACCACCGATTTTACGATTCAATGCTTCACTACGGAAACCACTATTAATTGTAATTGGTTTCCCATAGGCCTCCCTTAGTGGATCCAGTACATGTTCCACCAATTGTGTGAGGTTCGCAACATGTTCTTTTTTGCATCGATTGTCAATTCCAAATCGATCTGCTGTGTTTGAGCGGCATAATTCCGCAATTGTGAAATGCTTCATATATTTTTATTTTAAAAATGTATTAATACTCCGTCCTAATTTTTTCTCCATTTCCCCACGAAGTTGCGCACGGAATATACGTAAGAAAGGCATCTTTGGGTATATGATAAGCATGGACGCACTAAAACTCCAAACTTCGCAGGCTCCGGCTACAGCCGCAGCAACAGAAGTGATGGTGATGCCTGGATGGAACATGTGTTCAATCATATAGACCGAACCTAAACAACATCCGTATATTGCAATTTTGATGCAGGTTTCACGCCCAGCTTCCGAGTAAGCAAAATCTCCCTTTTTCAGTGAAACTGCAATTCCCCAACCTAAATCTACCAAGATGAGGATAAATACTATAAGAAAAGGATAATAGGCAGGTGCAAAAAAATTGAAGATAAGAAGTAATAAGGCCACTAACCAACCGTAGAAAGTGGAAAATATATGGCACAAATGGTCTAAAATTGATCTAAGAAAAAGTTCCATAGCGTTCTTTTTATTTCAAAAGTATAGTGTTCTCAGCAACGAATAAAGGACATTTATTGTGGTATCTTCACTTCGAAAAGATCAGCTGCTGAGGAACTGAACATGAGTGTCCAGCCTATGGATTTAAACTCCGGAGAAACAAAAGGAACGATATCGTGATTATCGGATATCTTATCCAGCCAAGGGCAATTTTCCGCACGAGAGTCCAGGATGAGTTTCTTCCGGAGAGATGCAAGAAGGGATAAGGTGATATCCGAGGCAAGGGCGACTTCGATCATATCGGCTGAGTCGGTGAGCTTCATGGCGATAGTAGCCGCCAGCTTCTGTTGGTCTAAAATGGAGTTTCGGGAATCCCGGGACGAGGAGAATTCTCCAAAATCAATGAAGAGATAATTACCCGTGATATCATTCACACGCCTTTTTACATCATCGTATGATTGACCGAAAACAAGATTCTCAAGTGCTGGCATGAGCGGTGCCGGAAGTCCTTTCACGTACTCAAGCAGAGCGGAGTACTGTGGGAACTGGCTTGCCCCATTGCTAAACATAGAGATCACCCCTTCTTTCTGAGGGTATTGAGCGAAGTACTTTAATAATTTCAGAATCATAGTATATCATTTATTATGTAAATGGGTAAGCCGGTTTCATTCGCAATGTCTATCTTTTCCATCTTAGCTGAGTGAAGGCTTCGGACGGTATCAATGAGTTTCTTACGAAGAATGGTCAAGTATTGGAGAATATTCATTCGCTCGACGGTATAAACGTCGCCAAGACCATCAGAACTCAAGTTATACAGAGACTCAAGAGCACCGGTAGAAATGGCAGACTCTTTGGTATTCTTAGCCTCTGTAAGTAACTTGAATTCGGTTTTGGTAAATAGATAATTAACGAATGCCTGAAAGTTAAAGGCGATAGCCGTCAACTCATCCGTCGGCAGATTTACAAACTTGTGTGCAAGGGCATGAGCTCCATCAGAAGAGTACTGCTCCGGATAGTAAAGGATAGCGGCCAGAAGTGGAAGTTGATCCAGTGATCCGCCGATTAGGGAGCGAGCCTCGATAAACTGAAGAGCTGTCAAAGAGCAAGTGAGCCGGTTGAACGAGGTATCTATATTATAGGCTGAATACAGCTCGTCGTCATCGATGCGAATTGCCGGGATCTGCTGTTTACAAAAGCATGAGTCAACAGCATAGTTATAAGGCTGCTTACTCAGATATCTGGCAATGGTGATGCCTGTTAGGCGATGTGGAGGAATGCGCTTACATAACTTTCGTGTTTCAGGATCGAGATCCTGAAGAGCAGCATCGTTATCCGGATAGATAATTGTGAATGGAAATGTTACTTGCTCGGCCAGCCAGGTTAAGTTAGCCAATCCATCAGAGTCCTTTATTTTTTTGAGTTGCCACCCCATAACACGACAGACATAGTTCACGCGGACCATAGCAATCGAGAGTTTGCCTTGGGCCATCAAGGATATATCATGGATCAGTGATCGGAAAAGATATGGAGTAAGGCTTTCCCAGGTATTAGGAATGCTATATTGAACTCCTTTCGCCATAAAGTCAATGGTAGGATTTAGCATGGCATCACTAATATTATGTCATCAGGACGGTTAAAAGAAGTGTTAGTATCAACGGATCCGGAAGAATCCGAAGTGAGTATCAGGTCGATATTGGCTAATTCCTGTTTCACTTCATCCATTAATGAAGCGGATAAAGCAAGCATGCGTTCCTGCTCATCTTTTCCGGATCGACTTGCTTTGGAATCATCGAACAGGCTCCGGATCGTAGGCGGAAACTCAATGATATCAAAACGTCGGAGTGCAATGGCAATGGTTTGTTTGGCCAGGCATCGATGAAGCATCCGCAATACATCCTCTTTACCTTCTGCTCGTTCAAAGTAGGCGGATAGGCCATCGTCCAGAGCTTCTTTCTGAATAGGTATTGTCCGGAAGAAAAAGAGATAAGAGAGGTCAATGGAGTATAGCATATCGAAATCTTCGGTACTTTGAATTCTAAGTCCATCAAGAAGTTTCTTGTAGCGGGTTTCTTTCCAGGAAGGGAATTTATCTTCAGTATCGAGTAACTGGATTACTGTATCCATCGCATTGAAGTAGTTTTCAATAAATGAGCGACGCATGGTTTCCTGCTCATGCTTGTAGATATCGACATCATTTTTACGCTTAGAAACGATATCGAATATGAGCTGCTTTGCCATTGTCAAATTGGCCATAGCCATACATAAGGCTTCCTTTAGCTCTCCATCAACCTTCACAATCTCAGAATAGACATCTTTCGTTAGTATAATAATCATCATCTTTTTGGCTGAAACTGCTGATGAGTTGAGCTGATCGAAAGTAATATTACTTTCGGCATACGGAGCGTATTTGCGAAACTCCGCGATGGTAGGAAATAGTTCTTGTAATATTGTCATGACTGTTGCTTATTAAGTCTATCTTTGGGTGATACTTCTTCTTGGCGGGCCGGAACTTCACGATAGAAGCCAAGGCGATATCCCTGACTGTATAAATCGGGAAAGTTTATCTGCAGAGCCTGGTTAAATGGCTCTGTACAAATTTCGTCTTCAGAGGTGAGCGACATAATGTAGATCAGATAGTTGTAATATGCATCAGCACCCGATTTGGAAATAACTCCATCTTTGCTGACGCTCGAAATTGAAGAATCAAGGCCCACACTGGAGAGTAAGACTTCATCGGCACGTTTATCGTAGGATATCAGGGCGTCGATATATTCTTTATATTTCAAATCGACAGTTTCTATTTTCCAACGTTCTTCCTCGCCTTGGCTGTTTTTAAAGCTGATAGTTGCATAGGCTTTTCCCTGGTTATCCGCTCCGGAAAGATAGCGGGATATTTTGCGGAGTTCCGACTGCAAATATTTGATTAACGTCGATTCTTTGAATTCTGTACCAATCTCAATATCATTATATTTTAAAAGTTCCTCATTGTTTTTTCTGCGTCGCTTATTCTCATCACAGAGCTTGGTGATTTGGATACGTTTCGACTCAAGCCAGGCATTAGGGATAATTATATGAATTTTAGCGGCCAGAGAGTTGCGGAGGAACGAGTTTATATAATCGGCGGTATCATTGGAGCCTTTGATATACGATTTCGTTCCGGCATGTGTTTCATTCACCCCGTAGAACTCATCAACGGATTTTTCACGATGGTGTGATATCGCCGCAAACTTGTAATTACCGACCTCTGACGGATTGAATTTAGGATAGATACGGAAAGTTGAAGTTCCGTAGCCCCATCTCCCTACCGCTATATGCCGGAAATCCTTATAATAGACTACATCGGTGGCAACATCCTTCTTTGTTGTCGCCAGCCGGCAATGCTTATTTTCCATTATTTCAAGACCGGCAACAGGGAGTACTCCTCTACCCTTCCCTATTGTAAATCGCCATTTTACAAAGAAATCACGGAAATAGTAGTAGTTCTTAATGATAGATTTGGCAACCTCTTTATGATCCGATTCGAGACCACGATCCTTCCAGCTATTAAGCCAATCGGTGACAGTAGGGCAATCAACCCATTCTTTCTGCAATTTGCCATCGACAATCGTAGGCTTGTACACGCTAAGCCCATGCCCATACAACATATTAACCTGCTTGGTTATTAAGCGAGGAAGTAGTCGATTCTTCTTGATATCTGAGGCGATCTCTTCGCACTTCAGATTGTTGAAGCCACGACTGCAGACTTGAAATCCCTGGATACTCTGCCATTGTATATCCGGAAAGTTACTATTATTAAGTACCGGAAACATAGGATCAGGATCCAGCACTGACGAGAGCGGTGTATCACCGATTTGAAACGATATCACATTATCGTCGTCAAGATAGCAACCATAGTTGCCTACCATTTTAAGGTTGCTTTTATTCATAGCCAATCTATTTTATGAAGTTTGAAACCATCTTGTGGAAAGCCCATATACCGGATTAGTATGCGATAGCACATCTTTGGCTCACCATCTGCATCACTGAAGAGGAAGAAGTTATCACTATCAATGCTGAACCGTTCTTCCGGAAGTTGGGTGCGCCATTTGCATCCTTCCTTAACCGTTAGATTAGGTATTGCCTCCCCTCTATGCCTTGAGCATGGGAAGAAGGCAATGGTGAAGCATCCATTAGGGAGCTTCGAGATCTCTTTAGCCCATTGCATCGCCTGAATACCTGTCATCGTCATTTCCATGCCCGAAAGTAGTGGGTTTCGGGGTGCGCCAAAAGGACGCACCCGGGGTTTGTCATATTTTCGGAATTTTCGGGAGGGGGTGAGCGGCAAAGTGAAAACTCAGCGGTGCGTGCAGGTATGCGCCTTGCAAGAAAAATACGTTTTAAGTTTTCAAAAGCAAAGGGCTATTTCCCAAAGTATTAGATATTATTCGGATGTCAAACAGTCCCATTATTATACTTTTACTGATACATTTTTAGAGTGAAAAAGAACTACTATATAGCAAAGTTATCGGGTAAATTATCCGGCATTGATGATAATTCGCTTTGCACTTTGTTTCCATAGCGGCCAAAAAGAAGGTAAATTAAGGAGCTGGGGAGCTGTGTTGTTAGTCCGGCCTGGTTCTTTAACGGTACTTTCTTTTCTGATGATTTATCAAGCTCTATGCGGCCCTCTGTTTTCTTCAGTGGTGACAACATGATAGAGCTGCAAAGGTTTTTGCACTCGTTTTCATCTATCAAGATTTCCGGCAGGGCATTACTGCGGCCACCAAAAATAAGTAGCAACAGTTTGAATTGTTGCCAATAGTAAATTGTAGACTGGCCCTCGTTCATTAGTTCAACCTCGAAGCCATAACTTTCAAGCTCACGCTTTAGTGCCCGGCTGTCAGTGGTGATTTGCTCCAGTTCTTCACGACGTTTGTTACCGGCACGGTCGGGATATAGAATAATGCGTTTGTTTATGGAGTCCGGACCAAAGAACTCATAGAACTGGCGGGCGAGTTCCGGTTGTTCATCTGGATAACAGCAATAGAACTCTTTTAGGATCCGGAGCTGGCGACCATAGTTTTTTTCCTGGGCAACAGTCAAGGAAGAAAAGTGGCCGGGATCATAGCCAACGAGAAGCTCATCGTGCTTACTGTAATACTTTAGGTAACGAGCCGTGAGGATGAAGTGTTCCCGGAGGTCAAGTTTCAGGATGGACTCGTAAATATAGCTATCGGCAAACTGATGTTTTTCCTTGTTGTAATTAGCAAAGAACTTGTTAATTACTTCTTTGTGACGAATGGCACAAATAGAAGTAAGGAACTCATCCATATCGAGGGTTTCGAGCTGGGTTTTGAAGAATTTAGGACCCAAAATATCCTTGTTACAGAAAGAACTGGCGCGAATGTAAAGAGTTGCATTTCGACGCATGTCGGCCAGGCGTGGTTTCCAAAGTGCAATGATGCGGTCTTGCTTTATGATTTCGAGACGGATGTGCTCAAGAGTAACAGGATTGGTTGTCTCACGCTGTGAATTTATTAATCTGTATTTCTGATAGATAGCGGCATTTACATGAAGAGCAACAGTAGCTATTTCTTCAAGCAGTTTATGGTCCATGTGTTTCTCATATTCTTCAAACCAATCGTCCTCCCCCAAGTCAACACGAGCGGTATCAGATACACCGGTGATACCTTGGTAATATGTTGAGCGGCGGATTTCAGCACTGGATCCACGAAGTGAAGGGAACAAGCGGGTTTTCAGTTTTTCACCCTTGTTGTGCTTCATTTCTTCGATGATTGCATGAACAGCCGATCGGCCTGCGACTGATTCCGGTTGATCGGAACTTACTAATTGGATGTGGTGGCCATCACGGAAAACAACGCTGTGCTTGGGGTACGATATCGGATATCGGGGACGGCGGAAGTGTGAAGGGAGTTTGGCTTCACCGACTACATAATCGATGCCGTATTCAAGCATGGGGCGTACCTTTCCGCCAACGGTAACTTCTTTGGAGAAGTATGCCTGAAGGTTGGGCCAAACATTAGTCATGAGAGCGACGTAGGTCTTATGTACCAGGAAGGAAAGTTCACCGGGCATATCATTGGCCACACGAATAATGCGGGGACCGGTAATACCTTCAGTCTTGCCACCGGCGCGTGCAACTTCAGCATATAGATTATTCGGATCGATTACATTAGCCAAAATTTGCATCTGGTTCATGTAGTAGGATTCGAAGCTCGTAGTCGCATCGAAGGTTGTCTCTGGAGATGAGAGAGAGCTTGAAGATTGGCTATACAGTTCTATTCCCATATTATTCCTCATTTAGTTCTTCGTATTCTGCCTCCTGGATATCAGCATCACGAAGGAGACGTTTTTTCTCTACTTTTTTAATAGGAAGGCTGTCAATGAGATTGAGATAAAAACCTTTGTTATGCTTGGCTGCAATTTCTTTTAATGAGGCCTTGCTGTATCCAAGGTCTTCAGAACTGAGTTCTGGAGAGATAAGAAAAACAATACCCAAGTCACGATCAGCTTCAGCTATTTCGGAAGCACGACGACGACACTCCAGGGCGGCGGAGTAACATTTGCCCATTGTTTTATAGTCTTCAGCTGCAGCACAAAGCTTGGCTAAGTCTTCGTACTTGTCGGCATAGTTGGACTCCCATACTTTGATAGATACATTGTTATCAATGCTGAAATAGTTTATTGCAGCATAGATGCGGGCTTTGCAAGTACGTTCATCAATGTTTATCTGCTGTTGTGCATTGATGCGTTGGCGTAGTTGCTTGGCTGCACGAGTTATGTTACGTTCGTACTCATAGATTTCGGCAGCCCATTGAAGCTGCTTCAAAAAGATTTGTACATCGGGCGCAATTCCGTCACACTTTCCGGTAGTGAGGAAAGCGGATATTAGGTCCGGATGTATCTTATCAAGGGTGTCGAGTTGAGTCATACGCCGAACAGTTCTTTTCTAAGTTTCTCTAACTTTGCTTCTTGCATGGTTTCTTTTAACAGGACAATGGCATCAAGATCACCACTGGCAGCTTTCTTGATGAGTCCTTCCATTATGGCATGTGCCGCTTCTTGCGGACTAAGCGGCGAAGTGTCCGCCTCATTTTCCTGGGTGGGTGATGTTTCCTTTTTCATGGACTGCATTAATTATGCAGGCAAAAGTAAATGATAAGAGAGGAACAATGAAGGACAAATCCCCGCTACAAAAGTCTGTAACGGGGATTTGGAGAATTATTGGTGAAAAGAAAGTTCTATGATTTCCTTATTAATATCGGAACAAAATGCAGTCAGCCATTTTACAAGCTGCATATCATTATTGGGGATTTCGGAAAGGTTGGAAGTTACAATTAAACTCATAACAGCCCGGGCAACCATTGACCATTCTTCAATAGTCAGTTCCTTATTCATTTTTATATTGGGATTCATTGGGGACCTCCTTTCTCTTCTCCAGTGATGTAATCAGTCAAGAAGTCACGTAGTAGTTTCAGTTCGTCCAATTCAAGGTCATCTATGAATAAGGCTGTATCTATTTTAGCAACCTCATACATACATTCTGATGCTCCGTTATTATCCGTCCAGTCATATTTCATAATGGAGAATTTGGGGTCTTTACTCATTTTGGACCTCCTTCCTCATTAAAGGAGATATTCACCGTGCCACCATTGGCATAGATAATAATAGATTTTTCACTACGGGTAGCGCGAATGCGCTTGCGACCTGAACAGAGTTCAATACCAAGGTTAGCAAACATTTGCTGGACCTTCTCGGCGGATACATAGCGTCCGCGGGCGCGTCGATTTTGATTTTTCATTTTCTTACAGCAGTTTAAAATGAAACAATATGTCGATTATACACTTATGTGTTAAATCTTGAAAGACGGGAAAGGGAGTTTCTGATTATGTATCCAAAGCATATATGGAATAGAAAAAAAGTTCCGCTTTCCCGCTGCTGTACACCTTGACAAGGCCGGGAGGCCATTAAGCACTCCACACGGGGGTCGGAACTATATGATAACCGATAGGCACAAAAAAGGCCAACGGCAAAGTTGGCGAACATCGTCGCCTTGTCAAAATGTACAGCAATGCAAATATGAGGAAAGTTTTTGGAATAGCAAAAAGAAAGCAGAAAAATTATATCGCTACATCTATTTTATGTTAAAAATAGCAGTTCTGTATTATCTAATCAATATATTTGCGGTGTGAAATTCTAATAAACCATGTTTGACTTGCTTAGAAATATATTAGCTTTTATGGGTACTTTTGTTGTAATCAGCACTGGTATAATGTTGCTATTACAAGGAGTGGTATGCTGCATTACATGGAGTTGGACCTGCAAAAAAAACACCGATTATAGAATTGTTATAATCGGTATTATTGTAGCCCTTTTGCTTATTCCTTTTTATTATTTCCCTGCATAACTAATAATCGCGTCTACCTTCGTTTTTAGCATTCAGAATTTCTATTATTGGTTGCATATCTTCAGGAGATTTTATTTTCAATGAATCCATTGCTCTGGCTGCTGCTCTGACTAATTCGCGGTCAGCTTCTCTATCCAAATAATCATTGATAGCTCCACCAACTCCATTTGTATATAATTCAAATCCTTCGCCTTTTTTATACCGAAGACCGCCTCCAGTTATTGCAACCGTTATTAAGCCAAATAGGAATAGCAATCCGATAGTTTTAGTTGATAATCGCAGCCATCCTGGTGATTCCATTTGTATCTTCATTGTTAATGTGCCATCACATTCCATTTGATGCTTTTGACAAAAATCATCAATCAACAATGATATTGCTTTCAAATCACAAAAATCGTCCAATGATACTTCATTTCTAGTTCTGATTCTTAGAACTAAATGCATTATATCCTCTTTAACATAACAATCGTGTATAACACTATCTATATAAGGAGCATACCCTTTTACATCAGATAAGATATGTCTGGAATTAAACATTAATTGCAAAGTTGGAGGCAAACTCTCTCTGCGACAAGCATGTTTCCAATTTACATGCCATCTTTTCTTGAAGTCACAATGATGTTCTTCATCTAAAAGTGGATGTACTTCTTCATACATTTGCCCTGTAATAATGCCTATAGCCACATGGCAAGCTCCGTTGGAGGGAATTATAACAACGTCTCCCTCTTTAATTTCACGCGTAAATCGTAATATTTGAGCAACAGGATAACCCGAATTTCGAATATCAGGATATCTATTATTAAACATTACTTTTAATGCTTCTTTAGCCGAATTATCAGTTTGGGGTAAATGGTGCAAATCGGCAAGTGTAATATCATTATATCCAACAGCAATATAATTTCCTTTCACAAATTCTCTGTAATATGCACCGCCCATAGTGCGCACCATCCAGTAGTTCTGTTGTTCATTTAAATTTTTGATGTCTGCTACTAAAGAAGTAAAATCCAAATATTCCATTCTAAATATATGGCGAATCCCTTATCAAAACGTGCCCAAAGGTATTTAGTGTAACCTCAACCCGATTTTACGGATTACGTTTTGAAAAGGGATTCATGTCCTGTTTTTCAGTATTTTTATCACTAAATTTGAGGGGCAATGCAAAAGTGCAGATTTATTTTGATATGACAAAAAAAAGCGGAATATTTCTATTCCGCTTCATCTTCTTTACTCTCCCGGTTCTCCCAAATGTCGAAGTATAGTTTCGTGTTGTATGGGGGTGAGCGCCCGTTGTCGGGGCTTGAAGTGCAGGGTTTCGAGTTCCGATTTCAACTCTGTATTCAGTTCTATCCATCGGTGTAACTGAATACTGGCACTGCGAGGGGTACTTCGCGGGAAGTAGGCTTGAGCGAGGTCGCTCATGTAGATTGCTTTCATTATTCGTATATTTTGCTTTGAGATTTATGGCTACTAAATTACTTGAAACTACCTATAGACAATAGGACGTTTACCTATAGGTAGCGGGAGATTTACTTACAGGCAGTTGGCTGACTACCTATAAGTAATTTATCCCAAAGGGTTCTCCTCTATGCCTCCGTCCGAACCGGAACCATTTCCATCTGTTTGGGAAGTTTCTCCTAACTTAGGCACACGCTTGAAGGTAAGGCCTCCGTCTCCGGCACGGGTTGCTGCTTTAATCGGCTTTCCCGGGCGGAACTGGACGTTGGCTGCCGTGATGTTGTTGGGGGTGAACTCTTTTTCATTTTTGGCTCCTTTGCTGGACAGTTGGAGTTGGAAACTGCCGAAATTTTCGAGACGGACAATCTTGCCTGCCGCCAGATTCTTGTTGATTTGCTTGATGAGGGCACGGATAGTATTCAAAGCATCTCCATCCGTCAGGGATGTGGCGTAGGCAATATCTTCGGCCATTTCGTCCATGGTTATTTCACCATTGGCTTGCGCTTTGGCATAATAAAGTTTTGCGGCTGATTTATTACCTGGTTTACTGCTCATCAGAGCGAGGGAATAGTTTACACTCATGCGATTGATGTTTTTAATGATTAATATTACTTTGTCGTTTTGCAAATTGACAAGGCAAAGGAACACAGTTGGCATGAGTGCTGGTTGGCATATCTGTATTCTACTGCAAAAGGGAGCGTTAAGAGGGATTATTAAGCAGTTCGGAATGGCTTATATCTTGCAATATTGCTTTGAATAGGGCCTCACGTTCACGATGGCGGCGGAGGTTCTCTTTGTCCTGAGAGCGCCGAGTCTGCCGATCGGTTCGCTTCAGGTAAGATTCGTATCTGCGGATGTTATCCGCTACATTCTTGTGCAAGCGTAGAAACTCGTGCGGATCCGTCTTCAGTAACTTCGTCAGTTGCGCTCTCTCTGACTGATGAGTTATGAGCGGATGAATGTAGAGGAACTTCCCAGTGTCGTTGAACGATTGCAGCTCATCGAAAGCCTGCAAGTTTCGGATCCGGAGTTCCACCATGTCCATGATGTCACGTTTGACCGGTTTCTTATCCAGGCTTTCGTCGAGCTGCTTCATTTGTTTCCAAGTGACCACACGATCGTTGTAGATGAGTGTGGCTATTTGGACTTGCGGATCGAAGAGGTTGTCCCAGTCGATTTGCGGGTACTCCTCGTGCTTTTGGACTTTGCTGGAGCTGCTTTGGGCTGCTCTTTTTTTTTCTCGGTATCCAGGGCTTGTTCGGCTTCTTCAGCTCGAGTTTCAGCTTCTTCCTGAGCCTCTTCCGCTTCTTCGGCACGTTGCTCGGCCTCTTCTGCTCTTTCTTCGGCTTCCTCAAGGGATTGTTCCAAAGCCTCTATTTTTACTGATTCTGGAGTATTTTCGTCAGTGGTACCGGTAGTCTCATCAGAGGCTGAAGTATCACTATCTGTAGCGGTGATTTCGTCTGAAGGTGTATCCCCGGCAGCGGTACCAGGAACTTCAGTAGCAGCTTTCAGCTCATCTAACTTTTTACGACGAAAGGCACGAATGCTTTCTCGAGTCGTCAGATCCAGGAGAGAATAGAGGATTTCACTCGCATATCTTTTCGGATCGCGAGTATAAGTTCTCAGTTGAGGAAGCCAGGGACGAACTTGTCGCAACAGTTCAAGGTCATATACTGCAGCATCCGGATTGCGGAGGGCATTAAAATGAAGTTTCTTTTCTTTGAAATTATACATAGCTTGTTGGATTTGAAACAAGCTAACTCAACTGAATTTTATCAGTCGGTTAGCCTGTTAATGATGATTAAGCTGTCTGAACACGCGTTCCTTGGACTTCTACGAGTGTAGCCGGGTCCATAACTCGGAATGTGATGGAGGAACCGGCCTTGGCCGTCCAGGTGGCACCATCTTCGAGAGTGAAGGCTGTACCATCGGCAATAGTGGCAGCTTTGTCAGTACCGGTACCTTCAAGAGTTATGTAGCGACCTTTATCATTGGCTGTGAGGCCTGATATCGCATTGATGGCATAAGTCGCTGCGGATCCGTTCGGGATTTCGTACCGGTTGTTCTGAGGAGATATCGCCAAGGTTGCTGAGTCAGCCGCATGCTTGGCTGCAGGAACACGGATAATATCGCCAGCGTACTTGTAATATTGATCTATGCTGGTACGTTTGAATGTGAAAGTTACATAGCGGCCATCTTTATCATTTTTGGACTCATAAGAAGACAGTACCATTGGTCGATCATAATTGCCGAGAATATACCATTGCTCCTCTCCTACTTCTTTGAATATGACAATGAATTTGCCACCGGCATGTTCTTCAATAAAAGTGAGAAGTTGGTCGCGCATACCTCCCATAATCATTACGAAATTATTCTCTCCACTGGTGGTGATATCACCTTTTTCACCCGTTGATGTATATGTAGGTATATCATGGGCCTCAAAATACTTCATATATTGTCCGGTCTTCATAGGTAAAGTACCTATTTCCCTACTTGCATTAGGCTTCGGAAAAGTTACATCTGGGTTGATTTGGGAGATTTCAATCAAATAGACCTTATATGCTATATTCGAGCCATGAGTTTGTCGGTCGGAGACATCTCCAACGTCACCGATAGCCATCATGGCGGCGAATGAAGTGCCGGTGAAACCTGAGAGGCAGAAGGGAGAAGAGGAAGGATCCAGAAACATTCCGATAACGAAGGCGAATGCAATCAACGTCATCAGTGAGAGAAAGAAGCGGAGCTGCATTTTGCGAGCCGCTTGGTTTCCTTTGCGAAAAGGATTTGAAATTTTCTTTGCTTTCATATTAAATAAAATGATGGGTTAAAAAGAAAAGGGCGGGCCAATAACCCGCCCCTGTCACCTAAAAACAATTAATTACCAGACTAACAAAGGTTATCTTACACCTGGAATGTTAGGCTGCAGTGCAGCGTTCACCTTGCGGACACCGGCTACTTGGCGTTCGAGTTCCAGGAAGTTTCCTTTGCTGTTCAAGATCAGCATAATGTAGTCACCGACCTTAGTAGGTGTATACGCCTCAGTGATATCGGCAAACTTACCGGCTTTGGCAATGGTGGTTGCATTTTCGGTTGATCCACACTCGATGATATAAGCGACACCGGCTTTGGCATTAGTGATATCGGTAATGGCTTTGGCTGCAGTATTGGCTACAGTGATTTGCCAGAAACCTTTGGAAGCATCTACGGCGGTGGCATCAGCCTCCATGTCAACAGCAGGTTTATTCATGAAGATTTGCTGCCATTCGTAGTTGTTTGCTTTAAGTTTATCCAGGCTGTCGAAACGACGGCCGGTAAATGAAGCCGAACAACCTTCTTTCCAAGTAGACCAGGCTTTTACAAGTTCCATGTCTTCTTTAACCTTGATAGACAGCATTTCACCCGGTACGTATTCCAGGAACTGAATGTTTCCGGGCACATCCATAAACATGAGAGGAAGCTGGCCAAGATATGGAAGCCAAATGATGTGTACGTTCGTATCAGGAACAACATACTTATAACTGTCTGGTCCGGTAAAGTCGATATCCTTACCATATTTGGCACGAACGTTCTTGATCCACCAAGGCTGATGGGTTTTGTTCAGGTACAGAACATGGTTGTCAATGTCCATATCTTCCGTGCAGGAAGTAATGATGTCGGCAACAAAATCCTGAACAGCATCCAACATATCGGCATCGGTATATCCACGATAAGCTTCATCATCATGAGGAAGAATCTTAAACTCATGAATGTAGCGGAGTAATGTGTAAATAACACCTGTAGAAGCATTCAGATAGCTACCTGCAACGCCTGTCTCCGGTTTTACATAGATACCACGCATACGGCGTTTGTTTTGCTCAACCTGGGCGGTTTCTAAGGAATTAAGGATGCAGAACTCGATCATGTTCCACTTGATCGGATCAGAACCCTCTTTGTTTAAGTAACCGATGTACATGCGCTCCAGTTCCTTCATTGGACCGAACTTGAGTTTGATCATAGCATCATCAACATGTCCCATCTCGTTTTCGAGCTTCATGTCACCCTTCCAGATTTCACCTTGCTGGTAGGCCTGGGAAACTTCAGAGAAGAAAGCGTTGAATACGAGGTCATGATCCTGAATGCCGTAGCGTACAGGGAAGTACTGAGTGAGGTCACGTTTCGTGAGAACACGAGCAATCAAGGCATCTTGGCGGAGAACTACAAATTGGTTACCGACTCCGGCAGTATTAACGCCTTCGTAATTAGTTCCAAATTCACCGGCAGCCAATTTCTTGGCATCGAGCATGCCATTGGCGTGCAAATAGGCATAGCGTTTTTGCAACGAGCGAGAGAAAGCTACAGCCTGTTTACGGAAAGAAGCGCCTTCTGTATCTTCATCCCAAGCTCCAAAAGAAGCTGCAGCTGCCGGATTAGCAGCAATACGGTTCCAACGATCGGTCATGGAAAACATAGAATTTTCGATACCAAACAAGAACTTCGTGCGATCTGCAGGACCTGTGAAACTGGCAGTAGTAGCGGTTACCGTCTGAATGGGACGATCTTCAGTGGCACTATTTTGCATCGTGTTGACCAAGCCTTGTACGGCTTGAGCAAGTTGTACAATGTCAGTACCGGTTGCCGGAGTTTGAGTAGTCTGTACTACCGGCTTTTCTTCTCCATCTTGAGTTGCATTCTGGTTTGGATTAACAATACTATCCAAAATGCCTTGTACCTGATCCATCTGCTCTTGAGTGATAGGAGTATTTGTAGCAGCATGAGCTGCCATGTCGGCGGCTAAGTCATCCTGAAGAGTTGATTGATACTCTTTCTGATAAGAGTCAACAATCTGTTTCCATTCTTCGTCAGTCAGCTGATTGGCTTTTGCTTTGTCCAGCAGCTTCAATTTCTGCAGGACGGTCTGAATTCTTTCTTTAATATTCATGTGAATGAAAAAATTAAGTTATAAATAGTTGAGAGCGTTCTTTTTGATTGTTTCCAAGTTGGTGTAGTTCCGGCCAAGGTCTACAGCGCTGGCAACGGCTTCGAAGAAGGTCATGGATCCATCAATGAGTTTCTTTTCGATGGCATGAGTTGTATCGAAGGTCTCGCCCCGGAAGACAGGATCGTCTTCCGGGAGCTCACCCAGTTCTGGACGGCTTGTACGGACTTCGTTCAGGAACTGCTCAGTGAGCGGGTTCAGCACATCTTTGACATATTGCTCCGGTTTTCCAGCACGCATGTCGTTGTACTTCTTATTCTTGAGGTCTGATTTATCAGCGGTTTGCCTAATGATTTTAATGCCGAGCTTTTCATAATAGCCGCTAAAGTCATAGGTCTCGACCATTGTACCTATACAGCCAATTACTTCATTGGCTGTAAGTGCGGCGATAACATTGGAATGGCAAGTGATGTAATAACAGGCAGAGCAATCGCATTGCTCTACAAGGGTTATGATGGGCTTATTCAACGAACGCATGGTCTCGCTGAGTCTATCAAGATACCAGGCTTCACCACCTGGTGAGTTGGCATGAATGAAGTGGCAAGAAATAGCCGGATTAGCTTCAGCATCCAGGATATCCCGTTCAAATTGCTTGGAAGAGAAATACCAACGACTATCAGCAGTGATAAAACCCCAGATACGATGGTAGGCGATACTACCTTCAGGAAGTTCATTGGAAGAAAAATCACTGGTAAGGGTTACTTCTTGGAACTCGGAAAGTGCATGCAGTTGTTGCTGGATTTTAGCAAGGGCTTTATCTGCCAAGTCTTTATATGTAGGCGGATCATCATCGAAGAAGAAAGCCGATGGTGTGGGTGTGTCATTTGCTATCAAAGGGAAAGCATCCATCATGGCAGAAGTGAAGCCTTCTGCCGAGATGAGAAGCTGTTGAGTGTTTGATAGAAGAAGCTGTCGGAGAAAAGTTCTGTTCATTGCATATCTTTTCAGCGAAGATAAGCAGCTTGCAGAAGGGGGTGAAGGACGCTACAGGAGAGGCGATTTGAGCATTTTACACTCAATTTTCAGCGTAGCGGAGTTAAGATTCGGAGAAATGTATACGATGGCTGGTATCTTATTATCCCCAATACTGAACTTCCGGTACCGGGTATCCCGAAATTCTATAATGGCAAACTTGCCCGAAGAAAAATCACGGATAACGTCAGCTGGTGGAAGATCGACTGTAATCTCTTTATTACAATTGTAGCATCTGCCGGCTTCGGAATCTTCCGGTACCGGCGAAAAAGTAAATTCATCGGCAATGAAACGATAGATATCCTGACGCATCTTGGCGATGGGATATACATTGAGTTGGATGGATAATTCTCTCATAATGATTATATTTATTTGATATTCAATAAGTTCGCCACACATAGGACATTTTGTCCGCCATTTTGGGACAAAATGCATAGTTCGGTAGGTGATTTTTCATCCCCTTTTTAACTTCTTTTTATACTCTCGACGTCTTTTTCTTTTTCGAATGTTTTCCCGCCACCGATAGAAGTTTTTTAGCAAGGCATCTTCAGTAATGCTGTCAATACAGTAGGAACACAGGAATTTATGAACGATATCGAGGTTGTTAAGCTCATGACCGTTCAAGTCATTCTCATCCATAGCGGTGTGAAGGTCACGATTGAACATACGACGTACTTCATTCTCTATGACCTTGGCAGCTCGTGGAGAAAGGTAATTATAGACTTGTGGGTCCTTTCCTATCCGTCGGTCTGGGAGAACAATAGTAAGATTGCCATTATCCACCGGAGATTGATTCTGATGACGACGAGCCATCAGGGTCCAAATAACGTGATACAAATCTGTATTGTCAGGAATTCTAATGGGTTCATCTGCGCCATTATTATATTTTCCACGCAGATATTCAGCAAGGTAAGGTGTAATCATAATGCTCGTTGTAATCATGGCTGTTTCCTCTAAATATATTTTTGAAATAGTTTTTGTTCATTTTCTCATCCTACCGTCCAACCGTCCAACAGGATTATTAAAGTTACTGATTATTATTTAGTTACACAAATTTACCAAAAGAAAAATAGTGTTGGAGGACGTCCAACACGTCCAACAAACTGCGTTATTTCTCTTTTTTGTTGGATGCCGAATGTTGGATGGTTGAAAACGGTCAATCCAACACGTCCAACAGCGTCCTACAAAACAACACCTATGTAGTATATATATAATTAAAAAGAAAATATATACTACTATACAACAGGGAGTTACATTTTAAAATGTTTTTCCTTGTTGGACGGTTGGACTGTTGGACGGTATTTCTGAAAAGTTTTCTTTTCAAAACTTTGCCTCCTTTGCTTTCTTTTTTGTTTCAGGGGGTCTGGGGGATTTGAGAAAGATAGATAGTATAACATTGGTTTAGATGAATTCGACGAAATGTCCGCAAATCAGAATATAAAAAGCAATTATTCCCAATGGGGTGGCCACCGGGAATAATTGCTTGAGAGTTTAGAATAGAATTTGTCTCACTAAAGAACAAGGGGTTGAGGTGCATCAGCAACTCCCAAAGGATCATTGTCCGGATTAGCAGTCGGGATATCCTCCTCCGGATTGCGCTGCAAGTCAATATCATACAATTCTCTGAAAAGTTCGTAATTGATAGCTATACAGCTTGAATTAGTACTTCTCTTCTCCATCTTACGAACCATATCATTATTCAGTTTAATAGGTATGCCTGTTTCATTGGGAATATTCTCCTCAAAGCCACCGCGTGGAACTTCGACTACATCATACCAATTAAAGCGGCGGGCATGCACCAATCCAATGTAACTGGGATGCGAACGTAGGTTCTGCTCGATGGTAGATTGAGTCGAATCTTCCTGGTTGTACGATGATCGAGCGTATTGCGTATAAATGGTGCTGAGACGTAGAAACAATACGCGAGTTCCTGCAGGAATAGGTATTTCCCTTTTCTCCCCTCCAGGAAGTTTGATCGTAAACCGTTCCGGCGTGTCGATGGCAAAATCCCGGCCTTCCTTTATTGCCTTGGAATCGATCATAACATCCATTGCTTTGAAGAAGCTGGCCAACTTGTCGGTTTTAGAAATCAGTTCAACCTGGAACTTAATCTTGTTGCATGCGATTTTGAAAAAATCTTTGTAAGTGAATGGTAATTTCATATCTGTATAATTTTCAATTAGATTACATGTTGCTAAAAATAATGAAGCCGTTTTCATCAGACGATCGATCTCTCCGGAATTCATCAGCTCCTTCTTCAGTTCATCATAAGCTTTTTGCTTAAGCATCCGGAAATGTTGCATAACCAAGGGACGCAGCTGAAGAACCTCGAAAAGTACATTCGAAAGGCCCCTCTTTGATGGATCCTCAATCTCCTTCAGCTTATTGAAAAGCTCAATCTCTTCCGGTGTGCGATTCTTTGCTTTGGGAACCTCACAAACAATGATACGGGACATAAGAGCATTGTCGTCTCTCTGAGGCGTTTCCTGCCCACAAATAACTACCGGTGCAAAAACCTTTTCTATTTCTATATCTTTACCCTGATTTGCTTTCCTTTTCTGACGGCCTTCTCCATCATAAACAGACTGTTTTAGATATTGGAACATCTGGTCATTGATATCCTTATTGTTATACTCGTCAAGAACGACAGGAACATCCCTGAAAGAAGAAAGCAATGAAGAGAGAGCTGGCAGAGTTCCGGTATTCAGATTAAATATAGAAATATTAGGGGAAATGAACAAGGAGCGGATGGATATCGCTATTTGTGTTTTTCCCGATGACATAGGCCCCATAAAAAAGGGAGCGGTAAAAAGACGGTCGATACAGTGAATATTGCTTCGGAAAGCACACATTATAGCATAAATAAGAGCCCATTTTCCATTGTCATTAATCTTATATACGCGATCCATCAGGGAAGCCCACTCTTCAAATGAGCATCTTTTATCTGCAGGAATTTCTTTATATACAAGTTGAGAAATAAGCTCGTATTTATCAGTTTTCCGGCCAGAACCTGCGTAAATTGTAGAAAATGCCGGCAAATAATAGTTCTCCTTATGGTGAGTGACGACTCCGAGCTCATTAACGGGATCAAAGCGAGCAAGACCATCGACTATATGGAAGATACCATTGGCAAAAGCGAAAAATTGCTGATCCTCGCGGCGAGAAAAACCGTCTTCTTGCTGATTACCATAAGTAACAACTTCGGTACACTTCACATAGTGACGGCTCATATATTCGCGAATCTTGGTCCAATGCTTCTCTTCACCGTTGGTGAAATTGACAGCTTCCAACATGATTAGTTTTTCCTCAATGGTGCTCTTCTTAACAAGAGCTTTGGAGGGAACCTCTATGTAAAGAGGGGTTTTGTAGTAGCGTCGATTTATTTTAATGACACGCTTGTTATCTTCGTCGTTATCAGAATAAATATGTAGCAAAGGAGTCATAAAAAAGTCGCCTACCATCGTATGACCTGATTTTTCTTGCTTAAAAAGGTAACAGACCGGTTCTCCCTGCTTATTCAGCTTTGGATAGAAATTACATTGATTAAACATCTGCATGTATTCCGGATTGTCCTGGACATATCGGGGAAGTTCATCAGGATCATAGCTCTCCTCCACATAATCATCATCTGTACGCTGAGCATTGATGGCCATACGAGATTTACGCTTGGCCAGATATGGCTTTAGAATTTCAGTCAGAGCCTGTTTTATCAGTCCCAAACAGCCACAGAAGTATGAGTAATTGATTATACGTACAGAATCATCAGCATAGCTTATAATCTCGGCACAACGTTCAATATAAGGCGAACGCTCTCCTATGAAATTTTTGAAGAATAGCTTATGCTGATAGACATAAAATTTTGCAAAGTTATAGGCCTCGATCACATTATCTTCATCTTCCAGGTCTTCGTCATCTATAATCTCGTCTTCATCGTCGGGTTCCGCTGTCCTTTCAACCGTCACAGTGATGTTGGATATACCTCCACGAAACATTGTAGCTAATGCAGCCAAATAATCGGCTTCTGTCCCATCTTTAGAAATTGTAAGGCCATCACTATCTGTAGTAAACATTTGGCCGGCTTGACGGAGTAATTGGATATCGTTCATTCCCGGAATGCCATGAACATATACTATAGGTTCGTCTCCATATAAAGTGAGAAATTCCTGATAATCTGAAGTAAGAATGCAAGGTTCGTTTCCGGAGCGAGTTTCTGAAAGCATTTCAATACCATATATGCCAGGCTGCATCAGGTCTTTTTCTTTGATCGAAGCTGTCTTCTTTTTACGTAAAGTCTCATTTACCTTTCGTTGGATCACTTCAGTATTGGTGTCAAAAAGGTTGGCTATTGCTTCAATACATTTAAGACGGAGGGTTTCTGAAGGAATTACCGAAACAAGTTCACAGAGGGTTTGCATGGCCTCTTCTTCTTTATTCGGGTCCTCTACCGGATTATCACCACGCAATAATGGGGCAAAGTAGCGGACAAAATGCATTTGATGGTTCATGATCCACTTCCCGGTATCTGTTTTCTTCTCCCTTGCAAGATCATCCGGATCTTGCCCATTAGGAAGAGGAACAGCACTCACCTGGAAACCTGCAGCAAGCAATGCCTCGCAATTTTTAAGAGAAGCATTGATTCCTGCAGTATCAGAATCATATATCAGAGTGACTTTCTTGGTAAAGCGTCCGATGAGCTGGATTTGTTCAGGAGTTAAGGCAGTACCGCTGCCGGCAATGGTATTGCGAACACCTACATCGTGCATGGAAAGAACATCGAACTGGCCTTCGACCAGATAAACATTGTCATATCGAGAGATAGCATCACGTGCCTGGTACAGTCCGAATAAGTGAAGTCCTTTTTTGAAAAGAGGGGTATCCCCTGTATTAATGTATTTCCCACTTTTTTCCTGGGGAGTAATATAACGGCCAGAATATCCGACAATGTTTCCTTTCAGGTCAAAGAACGGGAACATGATGCGATCACGAAAGACATCGTAGATAAACCCTTTCTCCGATTCGCCCAGAACACCAACTTCGAGAAGTCTCTGCTGGGTAAAGCCAGCTTCAAGAAGTTCTTTCTTGGCAATATTGCCTTCCGGGGCATAACCGATTTTAAAATCCTGCAGTATTCCATTGTCAAGTTTATACCCACGTGAGTAAAGGTAGGATTGCGCATCCGGAAGATGTTTCTGAAAAAAGGCTGTTGCTCCTTTCAAAGCAATGCGCTGCGACTCACGTTCCTTAGCTTTAGCCATCTCATCATCTGTCATGACACGCTGTGGAAGCTCTATTCCGACACGATGGGCCAGCCAGGTAAGAGCTTCATTGAAAGACATCCCCTCATGATCCTGAACAAACTGAAGAACATCTCCACCTTTGCCGCAGACAAAACATTTATAAGTTTGCCTTGAGGGACTGACGACCATAGAAGGGTGTTTATCCGGATGAAAGGGACATATCCCCAAATAATTAATGCCTTTTTTACGTAGAGAAACGAACTGGCCAATAACATCGACTATTTCGTTTGCCTCCTTAATACGCTGTTTTAATTCTTCGTCAATCATTGCTTTCTTCTTCAAATATACAGAGTTGACGCGCTGCAAAGGCTTCTTCTAAGGTAATTCCAAAGTAGTTGGATAGCGCGAGATACTCTTGTTGATTAATATTTTTGCGTCCGTGAAAAATATCCCACCAACGCATTTGATTTATGCCAACTTCACGATAAAAAGTGCGGGTTGGCATAAAGTTCTCCGGATGCCGGAACTTAATCCGGAGCATCTCTTGTACCAGGTTTCTTTTGACTGTCTGGCCAACAACAATATGTTTCCGATGCATATACAATTGTACGGCCAAAGGTGAACGATTCAGAACCTCAGACATCTGCTCTGGAGTCATCTTATTAGCGTTGTCTCTTACGAACTGGTCTTCGTGCGGCTGCCATCTTCCATTGTTCATAGCTTTCTTTCCTCCATATTTGTGTGTAATCATCATTAAATTCGTATTCCGGGTGTCGCTCGATATAACAGCAACAGAACTTAATAAATAGTTCCTGCTGGGACGGAATAACAGAGGAGATAATATCGTAATACCGCCCAACCTGAAGTTTATCCAGAGCTTTGAAAACTCGACTCTCAAAGCTCTGGAATTCATTTGGTCCCAGTACCGCCAGGAACTGGTCGATCCAGTCGAGGTTCTCCATTCGGTATTTGATAAGGCTGTCCATTGTGCTGCAATTTATGATACTGCGAATGTAGACGTTTGAAAAGATCATGAGAAAGACATTCTTGTGCCGCTGCGTCCGGATTATGAAAAGTCTGTAGTATCCTCAGTAATGACTCAAGTTCATTAATTGAAATATCATTAATTGAAAATAGTCCACGAGAATCGACATCCAAATACATCAGTCGTATGCCTTTACTCATTTTCTGTTGTTCTTCGACGCTCCGGAGGGGAAGATCGTAATTCCGCTGACGTTGGGTGGAATATAGGGAGAAGCATTGCCCGGCATCGTTCCAACGAAGCGATTTCCATTTGGTGACTGTTTTTCTCTTTCCGGAAATGGTGACTTTCTGTACTACCGGGACCTGGCCATATACTTGACGAACAGTAGCCCCTTCTCCATAAAATACCTGGTCTAATTTATAAGAGCAAATGCTCATGGCAAGCTCAAAAATTCTTGTGCTATACATATTATTGTTTTTTCATTAGTTACTTAACACTGTTCAGCCAATCTAAAGCGTTTTGCAGATTATCTACATAATCGGCATTATAAATATATGAGACCTTATCTCCTTTTACATACTCCCGGTCATTGTCAGTCTCTCCTATTATAAACTCCATATTTGGAGTTCCTAACCGATGTACACCAATGCAATAGGTTGTATCTTCATGTTTCCTACTCTTTTTGGTTTCTAAAAGAAAAATACTATTTTCTAATTCCATTTTATGGCTCCTTTCGATACTTATTATTCATTAATTGGATGGTTATCAATATCTCCAACAAGCCATTCAATCGCAGCTTTGATGCCTTGTTCGTAAATCATACCAGGATAAATGGAAGAACCAGTCTCTTCCGCTTCTGCACATTGATTGAGCAAATCGAAAATTTCTTGCTCACTTCTTACTATATTCATTACTATCTTGTTTTACGCTAATTCATAAATTCTAATTCACAAAACAATCCACATTCCGGCATAATCTCAGTAGGGAAATCGCCACGGTCAGGAGAAAGCTCGTCAAGAAATAAAGCCTTTGTTTCATTACCGATTCTTTCTTTCAGGCAAGAATGCCCGACAACACGTTCCAATTTTGCCATACGTTCAAAATCTTCCGGGAAATCAATACGAATCTTATTCCAGTAACCCATTCCGCCACGGACGCAACCGATGCAGTTGTTATTGTGATATCCCATCTTATACATTCGAGGTAGTTCTATTCCTTCTTTTGCAAGTAAGCAGGCACAATTAGCCTTTGATAGTTGATTATCTATTAATGGGAACAATGGCTTCATGTTCGGGTATTGCTCAATCATTCGTTGTGCCCGATTGGTTTCCGATATATCAAATCCCCATACTTGACCATCCCAATATTTCAATTCATCTTCGATTTGGTATCGAAGCCGTTTTTTAAGTTCGAAGGTACATGGATAGTAATTGTGCTTACTGATTAGCCCTTTCTTTTCAATCACATCGAAATGGTTAGTATATTCCTTGCTCCGGACAATGTTTATTTTTTGACCAAACCATTGCTCACAATCATGAAGGAAGCGTAGACTATCTTCTTCTTGTGAGCCAGTGTCTGTATAGTATAGGACTACATCTTTGTACGTCTGTAAAGCTATTTTGCATGCGACAGCCGATGTTATACCACAACTGAACCATGCTATTATTATTTGACTCATTTCTTATTAAGTTATTAATTAAATCTCTCTTCTATATCTTGATAATCTATGCAGCTTATAGGAATACATAAATCAGGTTCTTCTAATTTGATGTCAGATCCGTAACATTCTATCTTTTTAGCACAATTAATACAGAGATATTCTTCATTTTCCATAATATTCCTTTTTATCTTTTTAGAAGTACCGGGAACCACCCCGGTACTATAAACCCTAACCTGGGGCTGACCCAATAGCTGTCCTTTTCAGCTGGCATATTAAATTGTTAATTATACAATCTACCCTTTACTGAGTATTTTCTTTCAATTCATGTTTTCCTTTTTCAAAGCAAGTTCTCCTGTAGACATTTTTTCTGAAAGCTCAAAAGAATCAATCAATAATGTTCTAAAACCTTTTGAGTGCAGAATTGCTCCTGCAAGCATACGTATTAGTGTTTCCCTTTTTCCAGATACATATTGTGCAAGGCTTTGTATAATAGTGCCTTTTTCAATTTCATGATCAACACATACATTCAGTACTATTGCAATATCATACTCTTTACAAACAGCTTCAACGTGCTTAATAAGCTCCCTCATTGCTTTATCCCGTTCTTCTATCATATTCATTGTATTGTTTATTAAGTTAGTAAATCATCGTGCGGAGCCAGGAATCGAACCCGGATAACCTTACACCGCTTTTATTTAAGATGGTGGACATGCCAATAAGTTATCATTTCCGGTATGTCATGCAGTCCCAGGCGAGCTTTTATATTTTCTCGATGCCGAATAATGGTAAACTTGGAAAGGGAAAGTTTCGCCGCTATGTCTTCAGTTCGAATGTTTGCAACAATTAGTCGATACACCTCCATCTCTCTATCTGTCAGACTGGTATCAATTTCAGGTTTACAAACAACTCCTTCTAATTGACACTCGCCACGAAGAGGGCATTTCACCTCCTCAAAAATGAAATGCCCATTGGAATCAATATCATGACTAAATTGATCGTATTCGCCAAAATTACAGCGACAAAAACGATGAACGACAGAGTATTCAAAGAATGTTTTATTCATTGTACGCTTTGAATATAGTTCCATCAATGCTGCATAAGCTTTAGGATAACGATCACTGATTATTGTAAGCATAGGGGATATGAGCTCGCGATCTTCTTCTTTTAAGCGACGTGCAGGCTGGTTGACTTCTTTAATTATAACATCCCCATCTGGAGTGTTATAAAATTCAATATTGGCTAACATGGCATTACTTGTTTTATATCTTCAATTATTCTATCTATCAATCTTTCTTCTAATGGTTTGAAAGTATTATGCCGAAGTTTATAATAGAAAGTTGTATAAGACATTCCACTTTCTGCAAGAATACGGTTTCGCATTGTTTCCTTACTATCATCTGGTAAACTATCATAGTAGTCTTTAAATACCATTTTTGCAATTTTCTGTTCTTTTTCCATGATTAGTACAATTTTTAGTGCTATATTTATACTGCAAACATAAATAATAATATTCACACAGCAAAGAATTATTTGCTATAATAATATTATTGTTTATTATTTAGACAAAATATAAATAATAGTTTATGATTAGACCAGATAAATTAGCTCAATTGATTGAAGAAAGAAGAATTGTAAAGACCAAACTTTGTGAGGAGCTTGAGATATCCGTTATGACACTGAACAATTTCTTAAATAAGGGCTCTGAAATTGGTTCTAATAAACTTGAAAAAATAGCAGATAAGTTTCAGGTACCTATCGACTATTTTTATGATCGTGAAGTCGAAATAGATGAACGATGGCATATTGGGCATAATGTGAATGGTAATGGCAATAAGGTGTCTGGAGATATCACTTTAAGTGAATGTCAGAAGGAAATACAACACCTTACGCAATTACTTCACGAAAAACAGGCTATTATCAACGAAAAGGAAAGAACAATTCAAATTCTATTAAATAATAAATAGGACATGGAAAATGGAATAAGTTTTGAGACGCCTCAAGATTCATTTATTGAGGTTACAGGAGAGCTTTATCAAATGAATTCTATCCTGAATCGCGAAGCTACTCTTATTATTAATATATCTCATATCGTAGCGGTGCGTAAAGATAAAGATAAAGCATGTTTCTATTTAATTAATGGTTTAAGAATCAGAACACAAAGGCAGTACTATGAAGTTGAGCAAACTCTGATAGGGAAATGTAACTTCATTGGTACAGTGTGATAAATGAGTAGACAATAATAGACAATAAATGACAAATAGACATTTATACATATTGCTAAAAGATTAATAGTCAAAGCTGGGTTAGTGGGGAGCCTTCTCCCGCTACCCCGACAGTAAGGTGAAAGAGGGTGTTATAAATGACACCTTCTTTTTTTTTTAAATAACTGGACACTTTTTCTATTAATCTTATCATTCCATTATAAAAAGTAATGAGGGTGAAGCTATCGAAATAGTAAAAAATATATTTGAAGAATACGCTGTATTATTAAAGCAATTGAATGTTAAGTTAACTCAAGAGAAATCAAATATAGAAAATAATGTTTATCCGGAATAACTATGTACGGATTAAGTGATATTGTCATAGCTGATATTTGTAGTGTGCTTGAGAAGCATGCTAATATAGAAAAGGCTGTAATTTTCGGTTCACGAGCTAAAGGTAACTATGGAGAAGGATCGGATATAGATCTTGCTATAGTGGGGAATGATGTTTCTTTCAATCAATTGATGGATATAAATATTCAAATAGAAGATTTGGGGTTGTTGTATAAAGTAGATGTTATTAATTATAATAAGAATATCGGTACTCCAATTGGAGACCATATAAATCGAGTAGGTTTACTGTTCTATGAAAAAAAAAGTAATATAATCACATCTTTAAATAAAACTCTTTTGTCAACGCAATGTATTCCGGTGTAAATTGATTGCGTTCTACCTCAATACGTAAAGTTTCCTCCATACATTTTTGTTCCTGATGCCCGAATGCGATAAGCACTCTCTTGCTCGGCTTGCCTGGTTTAGTAAAAACATGAAGGCGTCGTGAAGGGTATAATTTGTATTTCCAGGCTGTGTCAATTACTAACTTCTCTGCTTCAGTAGGGATGATGATACATATCCTTCCCTGGTCTTCAAGAAGGTGTGCCGAACGCTGGAAAAGTAACTCGTAATTCAGCTCGCAGGTATGACGTGCCATATTGCGTTGCTTATCAGGGCAATTTAAAGCATCAACAAAATAAGGTGGGTTAGAAACTATCAAATGATATTTATTATCCGTTTGAAATAAACTGAAATCATTACAGATTACTTCTATCCTATTTGCCCACGGAGAACGCGCTATGTTTTCTTCTGCCTGAGTTGCTGCGGCTTCATCTATTTCTATAGCTGTAATTTGTGAAAGTGGATTGCGTTGGGCTAGCATTAAGGCTATCAATCCTGTGCCGGTACCAATATCGAGAATTTGTTGAGGGGCTCCAGCTTCTGCCCAGGCACCCAAAAGAACTCCATCTGTACCTACTTTCATGGCGCATTTATCATGCCATATAGTAAATTGTTTAAACTGAAAATAAGGATTTGGCATAGCTTACAGTTATTATTTAAGGGCAAAAATAGGTAAAGTCGGGAATATTACGACTAATTTGGCACTGTTTTTGTCTTTTTATAGAAAAGGTGCTTTATATTAATGAAGAATAGATTAACTTTGCAGTCGCTTTGTAAGCCCTGTCAGTGTGACATAAACTTAAAAAGAACAAAATGAAGAAAAGACTTTACCTAAAAGATATGGAGACGAGAGAAGATGGAAACTCTTTCTCAGTAATTGCTGATTTTGAGGGGAATGAGGAACAATTGATGGATATTGAAGTGAATGAGATACTTCCGATATTGCCTTTACGGAATATGGTTTTATTTCCAGGCGTGTTTATGCCGGTATCTGTCGGGAGAAAGACTTCCATGAAATTAGTGCGTGAAGCAGAAAAGAAGAGTGCATATATCGGAGTAGTCTGTCAGAAAGCGGCTGAAACGGAAATGCCGATGTTGGAAGATTTGCATACCATCGGTACGGTAGGTAAGATTATCCGTATCCTGGAGATGCCTGATCAGACAACAACGATTATCCTGCAAGGCGTCAAACGTATGGAGTTGGAAGAAATTGTAGATACAACTCCGTATTTGAAAGGACGAGTAAAGGCACTGGAAGAAGATATTCCTGATAAAAATGATAAAGAGTTCCATGCTTTGGTGGAAGCTTGTAAGGATCTGACTATAAGATATATCAAATCATCTGATATGTTCCCGCAGGATTCTGCATTTGCTATCAAGAACATTACTAATCCTATGTTTCTGGTAGATTTTATTTGCACGAATCTTCCATTGAAGAAAGATGAAAAGATTGAGTTGCTACGTATTGACTCATTGCGGGCACGTACTTACCGTTTATTGGAGATACTGAATCGGGAAGTGCAGCTTGCCGAGATTAAGGAGTCCATACAGATGCGTGCACGGGAAGATATTGACCAACAACAACGTGAATACTTCTTGCAACAGCAGATTAAAACCATTCAGGATGAACTGGGTGGCGGTGGTCAGGAACAGGAAATTGAAGAGTTGCGCCGCAAAGCACTCACAACTAAATGGAGTGTAGAAGTGAGAGACACCTTTATGAAAGAGGTGGATAAATTGGAGCGTACACATCCGCAATCTCCTGATTACAGTGTGCAGCTTAATTATCTGCAAACAATGTTGAGTTTGCCATGGGGAATATATACTACTGATAATCTCAATCTGATCAATGCCGAAAAGACTTTAAATAAAGATCATTATGGCTTGGAGAAGGTGAAAGAACGTATTTTGGAGCACTTGGCTGTATTGAAGTTGAAAGGTGACATGAAGTCGCCTATTATCTGCTTGTACGGCCCTCCGGGAGTGGGTAAAACTTCTTTGGGACGTTCTATCGCTGCTGCTTTGAAGCGTAAATACATTCGTATGTCATTGGGTGGTGTGCATGATGAAGCTGAAATCCGTGGACACCGAAAGACATATATCGGTGCTATGCCGGGACGTATTATCAAGAGTCTGATCAAGGCAGGTTCATCAAATCCGGTGTTTATCTTAGACGAAATTGATAAAGTTAGCTCAGATCGTCAGGGCGACCCCTCTTCTGCCCTGCTCGAAGTACTCGACCCGGAACAGAATACAACATTTCATGATAACTTCCTGGATGTAGATTATGATTTGTCTAAAGTGATGTTCATAGCTACTGCAAACAACCTGAATACTATTCCTGGACCGTTGCTCGACCGTATGGAGTTGATTGAGGTAAGTGGTTATATTACTGAGGAGAAGATTGAAATAGCCCGCCGCCATCTGGTTCCGAAAGAGCTGGAAGCCAACGGTATGAAGAAGAATGATATCAAGATACCGAAGAATACGTTGGAGGCAATTATCGAGTCGTATACCCGTGAAAGCGGTGTACGCGAACTGGAGAAGAAAATAGGAAAGATACTTCGTAAGTCTGCACGCCAGTATGCTACAGATGGTTATTTTGCCAAACAGGAAATCAAGCCGGGAGATTTATATGAATTCCTCGGAGCACCGGAGTATACCCGTGATAAATATCAGGGTAATGATTATGCTGGTGTAGTCACCGGACTGGCATGGACTGCTGTAGGTGGAGAAATCTTGTTTGTAGAAACCAGTTTAAGTCGTGGAAAAGGCGGACGCTTGACATTGACCGGAAATCTGGGCGACGTCATGAAGGAATCTGCAATGCTGGCTTTGGAATATATCAAGGCACATGCTTCTTTGTTAAATCTGGATGAAGAAATCTTTGATAATTGGAATATCCACGTACATGTGCCGGAAGGTGCTATTCCTAAGGATGGACCTTCAGCCGGTATTACGATGGCCACATCTCTTGCTTCTGCCCTCACCCAACGTAAGGTAAAAGCAAATCTTGCTATGACAGGAGAAATAACACTTCGTGGTAAAGTGCTTCCCGTAGGAGGTATTAAGGAAAAGATTTTGGCTGCCAAACGTGCTGGTATCAAGAACATTATCTTGAGTGAAGAGAATCGTAAGAATATTGATGAAATACAGGAAATCTACCTCAAGGGATTGACTTTCCACTACGTGAAAGATGTGAAAGAGGTATTTGCTATTGCGCTGACCAATGAAAAGGTAGCCGATGCCATTGACCTGTCCGTAAAAAAAGAAAAGACAGAAAAGAAAGCAGAATGACATTCGACTTACAATATACAGATAGTAAAAGTAATGCGCGTGCAGGATTGATAACCACCGATCACGGGCAGATAGCAACACCTATCTTTATGCCGGTAGGTACCGTAGGAACGGTGAAAGGTGTGCATGTAACCGAACTGAAAGAAGATATCGAGGCGCAGATCATATTAGGAAATACCTATCATCTGTATCTGCGTCCGGGATTGGATGTATTGGAAAAAGCCGGAGGACTTCATAAGTTCAACGGCTTTGACCGTCCGATGTTGACGGATAGTGGTGGATTCCAGGTCTTTTCATTGTCGGGTATTCGTAAATTACGGGAAGAAGGTGCAGAATTCCGTTCACATATTGATGGTAGCAAACATATCTTCACCCCCGAAAAGGTAATGGACATCGAACGTACGATTGGTGCAGATATTATGATGGCTTTTGACGAGTGCCCTCCGGGAGATTCGGATTATGCGTATGCCAAAAAGTCATTAGGACTGACGCACCGTTGGCTGGACCGTTGTATTCAGCGTTTCAATGAGACGGAACCAAAATATGGATACCAACAGTCGCTCTTCCCCATTGTGCAGGGATGTGTTTATCCTGATCTTCGCAAGGAGTCGGCTGAATTCATCGCATCGAAGGGGGCAGATGGTAATGCTATCGGTGGTTTGGCGGTAGGTGAGCCGGTAGACAAGATGTATGAGATGATTGAGTTGGTGAACGAGATTCTGCCGAAAGATAAACCCCGTTATCTGATGGGTGTAGGTACACCGGTGAACATCCTGGAAGGTATAGAGCGTGGTGTAGATATGTTCGACTGTGTGATGCCAACCCGAAACGGACGGAATGGTATGCTGTTTACCAAAGACGGTATTATCAATATGCGCAATAAGAAATGGGAAACAGACTTCTCTCCTATTGAGGCAGACGGAGCTTCCACTGTAGATACTTTATATAGTAAAGCGTATCTGCGCCATCTGTTCCATGCACAAGAATTGCTGGCTATGCAAATTGCATCTATTCATAATTTGGCTTTTTATCTGTGGCTGGTGGGTGAAGCTCGCAAACACATCATTGCCGGTGACTTCTCTACATGGAAACCGATGATGGTAAAACGCGTATCGACAAGGTTATGAAAAAACTGAACTGGAAAATAAAAGGTATAAAGTTGCCGGATAACTGGAAGTGGTTGAAGCGGCTCGACTTCTACATTATCAAGAAGTTCCTCGGAACTTACGTGTTTGCCATTGCATTGATTATCTCTATTGCAGTGGTATTCGACTTTAATGAGAAGATGGATAAGTTCATGTCACACGAAGCGCCATGGAAAGCCATTATTTTCGATTATTATCTGAACTTTGTTCCTTACTTTGCCAATCTGTTCAGCCCGCTGTTTGTGTTTATTGCGGTTATCTTCTTTACTTCAAAACTGGCTGAAAACTCGGAGATTATTGCGATGTTTTCTACCGGAATGAGTTTTAAGCGGATGCTTCGACCTTATATGGTGTCGGCTGCCATTATTGCAGTAGTAACCTTTTGCTTAGGTTCTTATGTAATTCCTAAGGGGAGTGTGACACGTATCAACTTTGAGGATAAGTACTATAAACAACGTAAATCAAATACTGCCCGAAATATTCAGTTGGAAGTGGATTCGGGAGTAATTGCCTATATTGAACGTTTTGAAGATCATAGCAAGACAGGATATCGTTTTTCACTGGATAAGTTTAAAGATAAGCAGTTGGTGTCTCATCTTACGGCTCGTTCCATCACCTATGATACGGCATCTGTTCATAGGTGGACCATTAAGGATTACATGATACGCGAGATGGACGGCATGAAAGAAAATATTGTTAAGGGGGATCGTATTGACAGTACCCTTTTCATGGAGCCTGCCGATTTTCTTATTATGAAAAATCAACAGGAAATGATGACCAGTCCACAATTAAGTGAATATATTAGCAGACAGCGACAGCGTGGATTTGCCAATATCAAGGAATTTGAGATTGAATATCACAAGCGCATTGCCATGTCGTTTGCGTCGTTTATCCTTACGTTGATAGGTGTTTCTCTTTCTTCGAAAAAGACGAAGGGCGGAATGGGATTGCATTTGGGTATAGGTTTGGCATTAAGTTTCTCATATATCCTTTTCCAGACGATTGCTTCTACTTTTGCTGTAAACGGTAATGTGCCTCCGGTAATTGCCGTATGGATACCGAATATACTCTATGCTTTCATTGCATTCTACTTGTATCAGAAAGCACCGAAATAAGGAATATAACCGAATGAATAAAAAATAAGAAGCCCCTCCTGCTCCTTGTGTTACCACAAGTGCAGGAAGGGCTTTTTTGTTGTATCCATTTCCTCTTTTGTCTTTTGCTTCTTCATAACTTTAACGATGCATTCTCATCGTATGCGTATTTAGAAGCAACCCCACTTTCGTCTTACAGGTTCTTTAAATCTTTCATGGCAATGTGCAGTGAAAGCTTAATTCAAGTAAGCTGAAAGTTCTGCAGCAGAGATGTTTTTGGCTATAATCACACCATTATCATCCAGTAAATAGTTAGTAAATCCCCGGCCTAAACGGTATTTTTTAAAGATGCCGGACGACTCGCCTTTAGTTTCCACGAAACAGGTGGGCGTAACTATTTGGTCCTTACGAATGGTTTCCTCGAAGATAGATTGATATTCATCGAATGATACGGAAACCATTTCCACATTGTTGTTTTGAGAAGTTGAACGAAGTGCATTGCTTAAACTTGCGTTTTGCATCCGGGATTGCGCGTCGTAACTTGCCCAGAAACTGAGTAACACATATTTTCCCTTCATCTTGGACAGATTTTGAGTCGGTTGTTGCTCAGCTGACATAGCTTTGATTTTAAAATCAGGGGCTATGTCACCCACATTTAAACCTCCGGTAGGTTTGTCTTTTTCTACGAAAGAAGTCAAGGAACTAATTAGTAATACAACAAAAATCCATTTTACATGCTTCATGTAAGGCGGTTTTGGTTAATACTGGTTGATTTATAGGTGTTTGTCGGACGATGAAATAACGTCTTAACAAACAAATATACGATCAACGTTTACTAAGATTATAGAACCATTTGTTCCAAATCGGGGACAAAGGTACAATATTATTATAGAAAATCAAGTAAACGATTAACTTTTTCATGTTATATAACATGTTTTGCATCTCAGGATATCCCTCAACATGATATATATGATGCATTTGATGAATAGATTATGATGTGTTTTCTCATTAGCATTAGAAATTTTGCCTACTTTTGCATCGTGTTATTCATTAATTTAGATAAACAACTTTTATGCAACCATTGAGTACAGAACTTATACTTATCCGGGTCACGGGCGAAGATCGTCCGGGATTGACTGCATCTGTTACAGAAATTTTAGCTAAATACGACGCTACTATTCTTGACATTGGCCAGGCCGACATCCATAATACACTGTCATTAGGTATCTTATGTAAGACAGAGGAACAACATTCAGGATTCATTATGAAAGAGTTGCTTTTCAAAGCGTCTTCTTTGGGAGTGACGATTCGCTTCTATCCTATTTCAGTAAAGGAATATGAAGATTGGGTGAATATGCAGGGAAAGAACCGCTATATCCTTACTCTGTTAGGACGTAAATTATCTGCTCGTCAGATTTCTGCCGTTACCCGTATTCTTGCTGAACAGGGGATGAATATTGATGCCATCAAACGCCTGACGGGGCGTATTCCATTAGATGAATGTGATTCGCGTACACGTGCCTGCATCGAGTTTTCTGTCCGGGGAACTCCGAAAGACCGTATTGCTATGCAGGAACAGTTAATGAAGCTGGCGAGTGAATTGGAAATGGACTTCTCTTTCCAGCTTGATAATATGTATCGTCGGATGCGCCGACTGATCTGTTTCGATATGGACTCGACTCTGATTGAAACGGAAGTAATTGACGAATTGGCTATACGTGCCGGTGTGGGCAATGAGGTAAAAGCCATCACTGAGCGCGCTATGCGTGGTGAGATAGATTTTACTGAAAGTTTCCGTGAGCGTGTAGCTCTGTTGAAAGGTCTGGATGAATCTGTCATGCAGGAAATAGCAGAGAATCTGCCCATTACGGAAGGTGTAGACCGCCTGATGTATGTATTGAAAAAGTATGGTTACAAGATAGCCATCCTTTCTGGTGGTTTCACTTATTTCGGGCAATATCTTCAAAAGAAATATGGCGTTGACTATGTATATGCCAATGAATTGGAAATAGTGGACGGCAAGTTGACCGGCCGTTATCTGGGAGATGTGGTAGACGGTAAGCGCAAAGCCGAACTGTTGCGCCTCATTGCACAGGTAGAGAAGGTAGACATTGCTCAGACCATTGCTGTGGGTGACGGAGCGAATGATCTTCCGATGCTGGGCGTTGCCGGATTGGGCATTGCTTTCCATGCCAAACCGAAAGTGGTTGCCAATGCAAAGCAATCTATTAACACGATTGGTTTGGATGGGGTACTCTATTTCTTAGGCTTCAAAGACTCATATATTGATTTACCGAAATGAGTTGAACTATTCCGCAAATATATTTGTTTCATATAATGACATATATATTTGCGGAACCTCTTAAATTTGAATACTATGAAGAGAATAAGGAACCTATTCTGTCTCTCTTTACTTTTAGTTGCAGTCGGCTTACCTGCTGTCGCACAAACAAAACTTCATGTTACCCTCCCCGATTCGATAACCACTGTTGGATATGCCACCGGACTTCGTAAGAATCTTTCTGGCTTGGTGGAAAGAATCACTGAAAATCAGATGAATAAAGACCAGATTACCAATCCGCTGGATGCCATCCGTGGACGGGTACCGGGATTGACGATTCTGAAAGGTTCGAATGGACCTGCTGCGCTGGATGCTGTCCGTCTGCGTGGCACTACCTCCCTGACTACTGGAAATGACCCGTTAATTATTGTGGACGGAGTTTTTGGTGACCTGAGTATGCTTACATCTATTTATCCGGCGGATATTGAAAGCTTTGTTATCCTGAAAGATGCTTCGGAAACTGCACAATACGGTTCGCGCGGAGCATCGGGTGTGATTGAGATTACTACAAAAAAAGGTGTCAGCGGGCGTACAAGCGTTAACTATAATGGAAGTTTTGGCATTGCCTCGAGCTATAAAACAGTGAGGATGCTCAATGGAAATGAATTCCGGGCATTGGCTCAGAGACGTGGCATCTCTATTTTGGATATGGGAAACAATACAGATTTCCAGAAAGAGATCGAGCAAACGGGATTACAACATAATCATCATATCGCGTTTTCGGGAGGAACGAATACTTCCAATTATCGTGTTTCACTCGCTCTAATGAATCGTGAAGGAGTGATTGTCAATGAAAAGTTGCAGAACTTCACATCGAATATGAATATGACACAGTATGTATTCGATAATTTTCTTAAATGTGATCTTGGTATGTTTGGTTCCGTACAGAAGGAACGCAATCTGGTGAATCTGCACAAAATATTCTATTCTGCTGCTTCGTATAATCCTACTTTCCCGAATCACAAGAATCCGGAGACCGGTAACTGGGATGGATATGCTTATGCCAGCCAGTTATCACATCCGTTGGCATGGATGGATGTGAAAGACAAGAATGCTACATCGCATATCAGCACGCATGCCCGGTTGACGTTCAATCTGGCCGAAGCATGGAAACTGACTTTTTTCGGTTCCTATACATATAATGTAGTAGAAAATGCGCAGTATCTACCTGTTGCTGTCTGGGCACAAGGACAGGCATACAGAGGAGACAAAAAAATGGAATCATTGCTGGGTAACCTGATGCTGTCTTATAAAAAAGAATGGCGGAAACACTTTTTTGATGTTTTAGGACTGGCAGAGATACAGAAAGACAAATATTCCGGATTTTATACTACAGTTACAAATTTCAGTAATGATAAATTAGGCTATAATAATCTTCAGGGAGGTGCCATTCGTCCGTGGGATGGAACTAATTCTTACTACGAAGATCCTCGTTTGGTTTCTTTTATGGGGCGCGTGAATTATACATATAATGACCGCTACATCCTGACGGTGAATGCCCGTGGGGATGCGTCTTCCAAGTTTGGCAGTAATCATAAATGGGGATTTTTCCCGGCTGTATCTGTTGCATGGGTAGTTAGTAAAGAGAAGTTTATGGAAAAACTTTCTTTTATCGATAATTTGAAAATCCGTGCAGGATATGGCTTGGCGGGCAATCAAAATGGCATTGATTCATATACTACGTTGAGTCTGATGCGACCTAATGGTATTGCACCGGTAGGTTCTACACCTGTAGTCACAATGGATAAGTTGCGGAATACGAACCCGGATTTGAAGTGGGAAGTGAAACAGACATTCAATGCCGGTATAGAAGTAGCTTTGCTGGGTAACCGATTGCTGCTGACTGCCAACTATTATAATTCCAAGACGAAGGACATGCTTTATCTTTATAACGTGAGTGTACCCCCTTTTACTTATAATACTTTGCTGGCAAACATTGGTTCTATGCGTAATTATGGAACAGAGCTATCTATCGGCATTACTCCGCTGAAGACCAAAGACATGGAACTGAATATTAATGCCAATCTGACTTTCCAGCAAAACAAATTACTTTCTCTTGACGGAAACTACCAGGGCGAACATATTTCAGCTACAGAATACAAGAGCCTTGCCGGACTGGATGGTGCAGGATTCCACGGTGGATACAATCATATTGTTTACCAGATTGTGGGTCAGCCTCTGGGTGTATTCTATCTGCCCCATTGTACAGGGCTGGTATCCGATGGAAATGGTGGATATACCTATCAGATTGCCGATCTGAATGGCGGTGGTGTCAGTCTGGAAGATGGTGAAGACCGTTATGTGGCAGGACAGGCTGTGCCAAAGACGATACTTGGTTCTAATATCAGTTTCCGTTATAAAGATTTTGATATATCGCTACAGATAAACGGGGCATTCGGTCATAAAGTGTACAATGGTACTTCATTGACTTATATGAATATGAACAGCTTCCCCGATTATAACGTCATGAAAAAAGCGCCTGCGCAGAACATTAAAGACCAGACAGCTACGGATTACTGGTTGGAAGATGGCGATTACATTAACTTCGATTATGTTACGTTAGGCTGGAATGTTCCGTTAAAGAATACCCGTTACTTGCAGTCGCTCCGCCTGTCCCTGACTGTTAACAATCTGGCGACAATTTCAGGTTACTCGGGCTTAACGCCTATGATAAACAGCTCGTCTGTAAATGCTACTCTGGGAATAGATGATAAACGCAATTATCCTCTATACCGCATATATACTATCGGACTTAGTGTAAACTTCTAAACCTTAAAGCCATGAAACGTAATTCTATATTTTGTTCGTTTTGTATTTTAGTTGCCCTTTGCTGGGGAATGACTTCGTGCGACGGTTTTCTGAAAGAAAAGTCTCGTGATGCACTGCCTGAAGAGGAAGGTTATAGTAATATCTCTGAACTCTATCTCAATGCAGTGGCATCCCTCTACAATTACATAGGTGGAAATGCTGATAGCCAAGGATTGCAAGGAACCGGTCGTGGTATCTATGACCTGAATACTTTTACCACTGATGAAGCCATTATGCCTACCCGAGGTGGCGACTGGTATGATGGCGGTTTCTGGCAAGGATTATTTCTGCATAAATGGGGTGTAAACAATGATGCAATACAGGCCACCTGGGAATATCTTTATAAGGTAATTATGCTTAGTAACAATTCTCTGGAACATATAGAAACCTATGCTCTAACCCACTCTGATGCGGAGTTATCCGGCTATCGCGCCGAAGTACGTGCTTTTCGTGCAATGTACTATTATTATCTGATGGATCTGTTTGGACGTATACCACTGGTTTTACACTCTAATGTTGCCTCAAAAGATATTGTGTTGAGCGAGCGTAAGAATGTATTCGACTTTGTAGTCAGGGAATTACAAGAGGCCGCTCCACTCCTGCCCGCCCAGTTCAGCAACCGTTCCGGCAATTATTACGGACGTTTGACACGCCCTGTTGCATACTTTTTGCTGGCAAAGTTGGCACTGAATGCCGAAATTTATACAGACAATAACTGGACAGATGGTGTTCGCTCTGATGGAAAGAATATCTTTTTCGAAGTAGATGGCACTACATTAAATGCCTGGCAGGCTGCAGAAACTTATTGTGATAAGATCACAGCGTTTGGCTATCGCCTCGAGCCGGATTATACAGCTAATTTTGCTGTATATAATGAAAGTTCCGTTGAGAATATCTTTACTGTGCCTATGAGCAAAACACTGTACACCAATCAGATGCAGTATCTTTTCCGCTCACGCCATTATAATCATGCCAAAGCATTGGGGTTATCTGGTGAAAACGGATCGAGTGCTACCATTGAAGCCCTGCAGACCTTTGGATATGATACTGATCTACAAGACCCTCGTTTTGATTTCTGCTATTATGCAGGTACAGTCTATGATTTGAAAGGCAATGTTGTAAAGTTGGATGATGGAACTGTTTTGGTTTACGAGCCGTGGAAAGTAAAGTTAGATATATCCGATGAACCTTATGAAAAGACTGCCGGCGCCCGAATGAAGAAATATGAAATTGATGATAAAGCAATGAAAGATGGTAAGCTGATAGAAAATGATATTGTCTTGTTCCGTTATGCAGATGTGTTATTGATGAAGAGTGAGGCTAAAGTTCGTGACGGACGCGATGGAGATGAAGAACTGAACCAAGTGCGTGCCCGTGTAGGAGTATCGCAACGTGTTGCTACTTTAGAGAATCTTCTTGCTGAGCGTCAGTTGGAATTTGCATGGGAAGGTTGGAGACGCCAGGACCTAATTCGTTTCGGACAATTTACCCGTACTTACAGCAGTCGTCCGCAACTGCCTGATGAGGAAAACGGATATACTACCGTCTTCCCTATCCCTGAGAAAATCAGACAAATGAATCCGGGATGGGAGCAGCATCCGGGCTATTAAAGGAATGGATTGCAAAGTCGCTTCATTCTTTTGTGTTAATCACTTTATTTCCTATCTTTGCGGCTAAATAAAAAGAAACATGAAGTTTTCCGAACTACAACTGAATGATCAGGTGCTTGATGCACTGGAAGCCATGCGCTTCGACGAGTGCACACCTATACAAGAGAAATCCATCCCCGTTATACTTGAAGGCAGAGATTTGATAGCCGTAGCACAGACCGGAACTGGTAAGACAGCCGCTTATCTGTTGCCTGTATTGAATAAATTATCGGAAGGTAACCATCCGGAAGATGCCATCAACTGTATTGTTATGTCGCCTACGCGTGAGTTGGCACAGCAGATAGACCAGCAGATGGAAGGTTTTTCTTATTTTATGCCTGTCAGTAGTGTAGCTGTCTACGGTGGTAACGACGGAGTACTTTTTGAACAACAGAAAAAAGGGTTGATGTTGGGAGCTGATGTTGTAATTGCTACTCCGGGACGTTTGATTGCTCATCTTAGTTTGGGTTATGTTGATCTTTCGCGTGTCTCCTACTTCATTCTTGATGAAGCCGACCGTATGCTCGATATGGGATTCTATGACGACATTATGCAGATAGTGAAGTACTTGCCTAAGGAACGGCAAACAATTATGTTTTCTGCCACCATGCCTGCCAAGATTCAACAACTTGCTAATACCATTCTCAACAACCCTGCCGAAGTTAAGCTTGCTGTTTCCCGTCCTGCCGAAAAGATCGTGCAGGCAGCGTATGTTTGCTACGAGAATCAGAAGTTGGGTATCATCCGTAGCCTTTTTGCTGAACAAACACCGGAACGCGTAATTATATTCGCTTCATCCAAACTGAAGGTAAAAGAGGTGACGAAAGCCCTTAAAATGATGAAGCTGAATGTAGGAGAAATGCACTCTGATCTGGAACAGGCTCAACGTGAGGAGGTAATGCATGAATTTAAAGCCGGACGTGTAAATATCCTTGTTGCCACTGACATTGTGGCACGTGGTATTGATATTGATGACATCCGTCTTGTGATCAACTACGATGTTCCCCATGATAGCGAAGATTACGTTCACCGTATTGGCCGTACAGCACGTGCTAATAATGATGGTGTTGCTTTGACTTTCATCAGTGAAAAGGAGCAAAGCAATTTCAAGCAGATAGAGAATTTCCTGGAGAAAGAGATTTATAAGATAGGTGTACCCGAGGAGTTAGGCGAAGCACCTGAATACAAACCACGCAGTTATGATGGCAGAGGCAAGAGAAACTTTCGCCCATCCAAGGGAGGCAGAAATGCGAATAAAGGTGGTAGAAAGAAATAATGGTGAAGTTTTACTACTCCACCATTTTTATATGTAGCTCTTTATCAGCGTCAATAGTCAAATCTACGAGGCGGTAAACGGAGCTTTCCGGAACACGGAGTGTTGCTTCATAATGGTAACCTTTTTCATTTACCCCCATAAAATCCATATCAGTAAGAATCATTTGATTGAGTACCTCTTCCGGGAAGACAGTATGGAACATTTTCTTGGTTATATCTTGACCGTACAGTAAATTCTTCCCTTCATAGACACAGATATGTATCACATTGTCGTAGTATACATTGTCGATACCAATTCCTTCATCTGAATAAGTAGTCCTGATAACCTTCATCTTGGAGGGATTAATATAGACGTATCCCCGATAACGTGTCCCTTTATACATTACCACACTATCCTTTTGCACCACTTCGGAGATAGTGGGAATGGCTTCCGCTTCCTGACTGGAGAATGACAGTGTATCTTCCGGGTTTTCTGACTTATGCAGTTTCACGATTTCATCAGAAAGCGAATGGAACCAGAAACTGTATTCTGTCTGCCGGTCTATTTTATAAGCTATAGGGGTATTACCTCGTACATATATTGTGTCGCGAAGTACCTTGAAATAAACTGGAATATTTTGAGGGTCGACATAATAAATCGTATCACCGCTAATACGCATTAACGGCATATCCGTCTCGTCATCTATCCAGATACCTTGCAACATTTCTTTTGCGGTCAGATCTTCCTTGCTGGAAGTCTCTCCACTTTTGACGTTATTGCAAGATGTCAGCATAATAACGAGCACTATAGAAATAGTACTCCACTTCATCATAACTCCCTCCGTTTTAATATTCTTAATGTCCGATGCAATAATAAATAAACCCTTGCTCTTCCATTTCTTTTTTATCATAGATGTTGCGTCCGTCCAGTACTACAGCTCGTTCCATGGTCTTCTTGATAACTGCCCAAGACGGTAACCGGAACTCCTTCCATTCAGTAACCAGCATCAAAGCATCAGCATCAAGTACGGCATCATACATGTCTCTTGCATAGTAAATGCTCTCTCCTATCCGGCGGCGGCATTCGTCCATTGCAGCGGAGTCATAGGCGCGTACTTTACATCCGGCTTTCAGCAATTTATCTATCAGAACCAGTGAAGGGGCCTCACGCATATCATCAGTTTCCGGTTTAAAAGCCAGCCCCCACAAAGCAATTGTTTTACCTTTCAGGTCATTGTTGAAATGCTTGCAAAGCTTATCAAAAAGGATACTTTTTTGCAGTTCGTTTACTTCTTCTACTGCATGCAACACACGCATTTGGTAGCCATTTTGTTCAGCGGTCTTAATGAGTGCTTTCACATCTTTTGGGAAGCAAGAACCTCCATAACCAATACCGGGATAGAGAAACTTACGACCAATGCGGGTATCCGAACCAATACCGCTACGCACCATGTTCACATCCGCGCCTACCAGTTCGCAAAGATTAGCTATGTCATTCATAAAACTGATGCGGGTGGCGAGCATTGAATTAGCTGCATATTTAGTCATCTCGGCAGATGGAATATCCATAAATATAACACGGAAATTATTTAGCAAAAACGGCTTATAGAGCTTGCTCATCAGCTTCTTTGCCCGTTCGGACTCTACTCCTACTACTACTCGGTCGGGACTCATGAAGTCATTAATGGCGTTACCTTCTTTTAGAAATTCCGGATTAGAAGCTACATCGAATTGAATGTTAATGCTTCGTTTATCCAATTCTTCCTGAATAGCAGCGCGTACTTTTTTAGCTGTGCCAACGGGAACTGTACTTTTGGTAACTACCAATATGTATTTCTGCATATTCCGGCCAATAGTACGGGCGACTTCAAGTACATAACTAAGGTCAGCGCTTCCATCTTCATCAGGAGGAGTACCAACGGCACTGAAGATGACGTCCACTTCATTCAAGCAACTTTCCAGCGAAGTGGTGAAGTGCAGGCGTCCGGCTTTCACATTCCGGTTTACCATTTCTTCCAGACCACTCTCATAAATAGGAATGATACCTTTCTTCAGTGCTTCGATTTTCTCACTGTTCGTGTCTACGCAAATAACGTTGACACCAATTTCTGCAAAACAGGTTCCAGTCACCAGACCGACATATCCTGTACCGACAATAGCTATCTTCATACTCTTTATTCAAAATATACTGCATCCTTAAAAAGAGGAGCAGCTTTATCTTTAGGAGATAATAGTAAATGTTCTTCGGCAATCGGCCAGTCAATGCCTATTGCTTCATCATTGTAGCGGATGGATGCTTCTGCCTGTGGAGCGTACACATTATCCACTTTATACGTAAAAATAGCTTCGTCGCTTAATACCAGAAAACCGTGTGCAAAACCACGAGGAATGAAGAACTGGCGTTGGTTCTCTTCACTGAGTTCCACGCTGACGTATTTGCCGAACGTTGGGGATGTCCGTCGCAGGTCCACGGCCACATCCAGAACTTTTCCTTTAATGACACGTACCAGTTTCGACTGGCAGTATTCTCCTTTTTGATAGTGCAGTCCGCGTAACACGCCGAAAGAGGATTTCGATTCATTGTCCTGAACGAAATGCACATCACCTATGTGCGCTTTAAAATCTTCCTCTTTAAAGGCTTCCATAAAATACCCACGCTCGTCGCGAAACACTTTTGGCTCAATCAACCATACGCCATCAATTTCTGTCTGTATGTAATTCATTTCTTTAGAATATTTTTCGTACTTTCAACTGGCAACCTAAATTGTCGCCATATATCTCTCCAGTATCAAAAGCGATAGAAGCATTGAACTTCCATCCCTTCCATTTACGGGGAGTGTAGATAATTGATGCAAAAGTAGAAAAATTTTCTAATATATCGGGTATAGGTTTGAAAGGAGTTCCCCAAGTTTTGTTATATGACAGTTTTGCGAGGTATGTCCATTCGCTGCTGATGTCTCCGCTCCAGCCTAAATGCAGTGCTCGTATACGGTTGTATTTGAAGCTCATATCGCCATCTTTGTTGTAAATGGGAGAAGCTATTAACGGATTGGCCATACTCATCCCCCAATGTACCCAGCCGGGATACCAATCATTATTATAGTAGTCATCGGCTCCTCCGGTCTTCTTTACCTCACTGAAGTCCAACCCATGCATCGGACCACTTTGATTGGTAGTTTGATAATACTCCAGAACGAAACCGTTGATAGCTTGCTTGTGATCGGATTTATACTCGACTCCCCACAATCCGTCAAATCCATTGAGCTTACCCATTCCGCTGAAATCGTCGTAATAGTTTTCTATATAGGCACTAATTGAGAAATCATTGTGACGATAGGTCATCCGGATATGTTCACTGCCCATAAAATTACCTTGATAAGCTATCTGTTCACCCTCCGGGCTGCTGTCATCTCCATGAGTCGGGATAAATACTTTGAAATAATCTTTCCAACTATTGCCCAAATCTCCTGCATCTATTCCGGCACTTTTGTAACCGCCAAATTGTACATCCAGGCTCATACCTAAATCCAGTTGCCATTTACCTTGTGGTACACCGATGCGGAGAAATCCACTCTTGTGATGGTATTTGATACTCTTGGTATACCAGAAATCTTCTCCAACTTTTTTTTCCTGGTATTTATTGTCAGTAAACCATCCGTATGATATTTCTGCTTTCAAGGCAAGGCGCGGCAGTATCTGTACATATTCAGGAAGGCCTATCCATACTTGCGGAATTGGTCTTGCATTTCCTGACCAGAGCAATCCTCCGCTACTTAATTCTTGGTTTAACAAAGGGGAATTAATCTCTTTACTACCAATAAGTAATCCTATCCATTTGTATCGAATATCTGCATATGCCTGTTGCAAAACAAAGGTAGATGTAAACCCTGTAGCCATTGCCATATCCAGTCCACCTTCCAACCTCCATTGGCGGATTGTATCTGTATAGAAAGCACCACCTCTCAAGTAAGTATTATTGTCGATAGAGGAAAGCCCATGCTGATTACTTACTTGCCATAAAGGAGTATTATCGCCTGTGTGGACAGATGCTCCATATTCAACGAAAGATGAAACATTCTGTTGTTTCAGGCCATTTTGTGCTGTCATCACGGAGGATGCAGAAAAACAAAACAGGATTGTGAGTATGTGGCAGACTGTACGCATAGGCTTATCGAAATATTATTTTCACTGTGCTCAGCATTATTCTTAGGTCTAATAAGAATGACCAATGCTCAATATACCATATATCATATTCCACTCTTTTCTTCATCTTGTCTAATTTTTCCGTTTCACCGCGCAAGTTGTGTATCTGTGCCCAACCCGTTATTCCCGGTTTCACCATAAGCCTTTTGTTGTATTCAGGAATAATATTGCAATATTGCTCAGTGTGTATCAGCATATGAGGACGTGGTCCTACTATAGACATATCTCCTTTGAGAACATTCCAGAATTGAGGTAATTCATCAAGACTGGTAATACGTAAGAAATGCCCTAATGGAGTAATACGTGGATCTTCATTGTAGGCTTGTTGTGTATCGGCTTCACCATTGGGTAGCATGGAGCGAAACTTATAACATGTAAATACCTTCCCATATAAGCCGTTGCGCTTTTGAGTAAATATAATCTTACCCGGCATCTTTATTTTGATGCAACACCCGATGACGATATACGCCACTGGATATATCGTAGTCAAGACTATCAATGATAACACTATGTCAAGTGTTCGTTTGAGTATACAGTTACTTTTCCGTTTCAACGGAAAAGTATATATTGAAGATTGTATATTCATTCTTAAAATACAGAATTCTTTAGTATATAGAACGTTAAATTGTTATCTATATTGTTTTATAATATTAGAGAATTATATATTTCTTTGGTCTGTCCGGCTATATTGGTCCAGTTATATGCAGACAAGTTGTAAGAAACCCGTTCTGTCTGAGCATTTTCCAATTGTTTCTTCAGAGCCTGTTGCAAACAGGATAAATCTCCACTTTTGAAGTAACATTCCTCCGGTAATTCTATTTCCTTATTAGCAGGAATATCACTTGCCAGTACCGGACAATTATAACTCATAGCTTCAAGTAGTGCGATAGGCAATCCTTCATGCGTGGAAGGTAATACAAATATCCGTGCGTATGTATATAATTGTGCAAGTTTTTCTCCTTTGATAAAGCCTACCAGGCGTATGTTCTTCTGCCCTTTACACATTTCTTTTAACTTCTGAGTATATTCATCCTGATAATCAGCATCCCCAGCTATTACTAATTTTATAGATACTGGAGATAGTTGTTTGAAGGCTTCAATTAGTTTATCAAAGCCTTTCTCTTTCACAAGACGCCCTACTGCTAAAATATAACCATATTCTGTCAAATCCAGACTTTGAAGATGTTCAGTGCTACGTGCAGGAAATACTGGATTTATTCCATTGTAGATCAGTGTTATATTTTTCTTATCTGGATATTTCTGTTGAATCATTCGTCTGATATGTTCAGAAATAACTATGATATGATTAGCATAGTACATTCCTGTTTTTTCTCCCATACGAAGTATCCATTTGGCAAACTTTCCCCATTTATCACGATCATAATCTGGACCATGATGGGTGATTACCGCTTTCATACCTAATAATCGTACTAAAGGGGTCATTAATGCCGGACCTACTGCATGAATATGTACAATATCTGCTTTTACTTTGCGTGCATATAACACGGCCAAGAAAGTATGTATGAAAGCTTCCAAATGCTTGTTACGCAGCACTCTTATGTCTTTTATAATAACTTGTTTATATACTTTTACAGAATGATCCACTGCATAATAGGGACGGCGAACAACAATAATTTCATGCTGTTTATCTGCAATTAATGGATAGAGCTCTTCGCAATGCGTTTCTACCCCTCCCTGTATACCGGGAATGCCTCTGGTCCCTGTTACTACAATTTTCATATTTCTTTATCTTAAAGACAAATATATCTAAATTTTAAATGCTTTGAACAACTTCCAACCATTTTCGATAATATAGTTCGGCAGAAAAGCGTTCACATGAGGTTACAGATAGTTTTTGTCTATCTACCTCCGAAGAAGAAATAAACATATCCGAAAGAGATGTTATAAGCTCTACTTCATTAGAAAACAGGCGATTATCAGCATCTTTTTCTAATAATTCAGGAATACCACCAATACGCCTACCGCATACGGGAGTGCCACAACATAATGATTCGATAGCGCTGAGTGGATTATTTTCATAGCAAATAGAAGGAACCATAGAAAATTGTACTCTCTTCAATAATCCAATAATTTCCATAGCAGATAAATGTCCGAGGAACTTGATATGATTAGATGAATAGACTCGTTTCAGTTCATTTTCTAAAGGCCCGTTTCCCGCTATATATAGTTTATATGGTAAACGATCTGCGACTTTTAGCAATTCTATAACTCCCTTTTCTTCTGAAAGGCGCCCTATATATGCATAAGCACTTTCTCTTTCTTCTGACGTTGATTCGATGATGAATTTAACTTTCTCGTCGTTAATAAAATTGCAAATAACGTGAAGTTTATCCGCCGAATAACCTCCTTTCATCATCTTCTGTGCTATAAAATTACTGGGACAGATAAAAGCATCTGTCCATTCAGATAGTCTTTCTTTATTCCAATATACAGCTTCACTCCAGGCGAGAAGACTGGCAAGAAAACTATTTTTCATGCATCGGCGGGATACAACCTTGGATTTGTCTGTGAAACATGCCTCACAAGGCATCCCATTACAGAGGCAAGAATATGCAGGACATATCAACTTATAATCATGAACGGTCCATATTACCTTAATACCTTTTTTATGTGCCAATCTGGCAACTATAGGTGAAAGATAAGAATGTATATTATTTAGGTGAACAATATCCGGCTGAAAATCATCTAATATTTTCTCGTAATTTCGTTTTATTCCAGTTCCGAAGATACGTAAAGCTGCATTGATTTTTCCACTGATTGATGGCTGAAAGAAAGATACCTCTTTTGCGAAATATTTATCCTCATTTACATGGATATTCTGCGGATGATGCATTGAAAAGAAACAGACTTCATGTCCTTGCTTTTGCAGCATTTCTCCCAAATTCATGGCATAAACTTCTGCTCCTCCACGTGCATATAAGAATTTACTGACTATAAGTATCTTTAATCTTTTCATTGTATAAATTGATATATTGTTGGGCTATTAGGTTGGAATCAAAATTAACTGCTACAAATGTCTGTGCTTTATCAGAAAGTTGCAGAGCTTCTTCATAATGTTTAATTATATAACGTAACATCCGACAGAGATCATCCACATCGTTGTGCCTGAAATAATAACCTTGTTTACCTTTGTCTATTATTTCTAAAGGAGCGGGCAGGTCAGATACAAGTACAGGGACTCCCGCAGCCATACCTTCAGCAATAGTAAGTCCAAATCCTTCGCTTATTGATGGTTGAACCAATAAGTGATAATCACACAAATGATGATATATCCATTCTATATCACGATTACCTAGAAAGTTTACCTGTTTCTCCAGTTTGAGCTGTCGGGTTACTTCTTTCAGATAGTTATAAGAACTGCCATCCCCAATAAAATCTACACTAATATGGGAAGAAGATAATCTATGTAAAGCTTTTAATATTAAATGTTGTCCTTTAATACCATGTTCCAATCTGCCTACTTGCACAATGCGAAAATTTTGTTCAGCATTGGGGATATTCTTCTTTGTTCGCTGGATTGCAGAAGTTGAAATTCCATTGTATATTACTTCCGGTCTACAAAGTCCTCGATTCTCAGTATTATCGGCCACAGCTTTGGAAATTGCCACAGTCTGATTATAAAGCTTGTACCCTTTTAATGGCAAATCCATTGCATGAATAGTCAATATCGTATGGTAAAAAGAGCGAATAGGTATATAAAGGATAGCATCCGAATCATGGATATGAAGTATATCCGGATGGAACTTAAAGACATATCTGTTCAATTGAAATACGTCCAGAATATTACGACTTGCTTTTTTACGATTGATACGGAACACTTGTATTCTACTATCTAATTCGTTCAATAACTTTTGAGAATATAGATTATTGATAATGCATAATCCTACTTGATTACTTTGCACTTGATAATTAGCGAGAGTAATTACCATGCGTTCAGCACCGCCTACATTTAATGAATATATCAGATGCAAGATTCTCATTTCTTAAACATATATTTTATATGAGAATGAATAATAATAAACATACGCATCAAATATCCCAGCTTTAATATTTTGAAAACCTGTAATAACTGGTTCTTTGGTATTAACTCGTCATCTCTATAATCATTGACAGCTATTGCCAGAAAACGATATTTCCTGATGCGTTCATGTATTTGCACTAATGCTCCAGCAGCTACATAATCATCATAAAAATCATATATAATATTTTGCAATGCTATGTATTCCAAACGTATAGCGCGTGAATTGTTTAACCTATACTGTAAAGATACAGAATCTTGTCTGTTCAGTTCCGTATAGACTATAATTTGGTTAGTGAATAACTGCTCTCTTGAATAGCGGTGCAGTTTTAGAAAATTAGTTTCTTCATAAATTCGTAATTCTTCATTAAAAGGGAATTTTTGCAACATACCACGATTCATAACATGTACAAAATCACCACCAACCTTGCCTCTTAACCAGTCAAAATAGGTTAGTACAGTTTGTTTTTGCTCTAATAGGTGATAGGTCTCATAGAAAGACATACGCCCATTTGTCGCAAACAAATAATGAAGATAAGAGGGAGATTCTTTTATAGTTGTTCGGATAAAAGCAATCGCATTTTCAGCAAGATAGTCATCGCTATCCACAAAAAGGATGTAGTCTCCGGTGCATTTTTGTATGGCGGCATTTCGTGCTGCTCCTACTCCGGCATTACATTCGTATGTTAATAAATGAATATGCGGATACTTATCGGCAAACTGTCGTACTATAGACAATGTAGCATCGGTGGAACCATCGTTCACAATCCAGTGTTCTACTCCTTCAGCCTGAATTGCTACACTCTCTATACATCTACTAATGCAGTCTTCCCTATTATATACCGGTGTAATAATACTAATTTTCATATTTGCATTTTATTTTTCTCAGTAGCAGGAGAGTACATCCCAACAGCATTACTGATTTAACAACTTCCATTGAAACATCTGCCACAGCATAACCATTCACACCTTTTTGCTCAATTAACCAATAGTACAAAACGCACGTAATTATGTTGCAGGGGATCATCAGAAATGTATATGTCTTTATTTTACGCATAACGAATAACATGCGTGTTGATACAGCAGTGATAATAGAAAATGGGATACTGATAATAAGTATGCCCAGTACTTCAATAAATACTTCAATATTTTCAGGTGTCATGGCTCCATTGCCAAAGCATATTTCTACAATAGGTCTGCGAAGAATAAAAAAGAAAATAGCGCCAATCAAACTTAAAAGTATTGACTTCCCTCCGATTTCTATATAAGTACGCTTCATTTCCCGTCCGAGATGTTTGGAATACAACTCACTCAGTTTTATTTGTAAAACTGCAAAAAGCTGAACTAACAAAATCATTGGTGCTTGTAATAGTTTGTTAGCATAAGTTATCACTGTAATAGTTCCCGGATAGAACATGGAAAGGAGGTACATCGGAAACATAGTTGTGAATGCCATTGTAGAATCATTTACAAGCTTGACACATATATCACTGAAACTATCTTTCAGATGTGTAAATGAAAAACATGAATAACTCCATGATAGATTACGTCTTATAAAAATGACCAGCCATAAAAAGTTTATTATAGTTGCAATACCAAAACCGACCGCCAATGAAAAAACGCCGAGTGAAGCATGAAATAAAACTATGAAAAGAATAATGAATATATTATTGATTACAGTAATGATTTGTGGAAAAATAAAATACTTATAAGATGCCAAAACTTCTACATATACAACATTGATTATATAAGGTATGGAGGCAGGTAGTAAAATATATAATAACGGCAAATGTATATCAATATCCTGTGCCGAAAAATTGGAAAGCAATAACAGGCATTCTTTTCCATTTATCAGTATAATGCCTATAATGATAATTGCTATCGAGAGAATGGTATATAAAAAAGCATTCAAATATGCGTTTTCAGTATGAAATGAGTCTTGATTCCTTAATAACATGGAGCGGGGAATCAGTATGGAAGAAGTGATGCTTTGAAGAATTTCACAAGCAGCTATCATGCCTCCGAACATATAAAAATAAATATCCGTCCCCGTCCCGGCTCCCAGATAATAAGCGATCAGGAAGTTCTGGAAAAAAGCGATGAATTTTACTACAACGCTTAATCCCGCAGAATATATAGCTCCACTTTTATATGACTCTATCTTGGCTTTCATATAGAAACAGACGACTTAACATTCCAGATTTCTTTATTCGCAAGTAAAACACATCCCAAAGCCAGTCCTAATAATAAAAGTCCATGTGGAATATTCAGACCGGCGAATCCTCCGACACCAAAAATAGAAATGCAAACAAGAGTTACAAGATACAAATTGCTATACTTATATTTTCGAAGGAAAAAGTAAATGGCAATATAGAATAAATGTTGCACACAAAAACCAATGAGTCCTGTATCAAGTATAGTCTGGACTTGTGTAACCTCTACTAAAGAGGCTACCTCTTCGGCTGCCGATTGATCAGAGTAATATTCATTATGGATGATGTAATCATCATTGGTTGTTAACTCGTTATGGAGAAACCCAAACCCAAGCATGAGCTTTTGTGTAGAAGTGAGCAATTCTATTTTAGGAATGATCTGTGCACCTCTGTCAGAACCGAATTCAGCCAGATTGTCCATGTCACTCATAGCATCTTCTACAGAACGATAAGATGCAAAGGAGGTAAACTGACCTACCAGATGTTGAACACGCAATGCTCCATTCATTTGTCCGTCTAATACATATCCGGCGGCCAACATCACAGATCCGATTACCAAATATATGATTTTCTTCTTCCATGTACCATAAAAGCAGAAGATGGTAATCAAGACTCCTCCTATGACACTGAATGTTTTCGTACAAATTAATCCCAGTGCTATGATCAATATATATTTTAAGGGAGTTTTATAGAGATAAAGCATAGGAAATAAAAGTAGTGCCACAAAATACATTCCCGGAGGATATATTCTGAGAAATTCACCAAACAGATTCATCTCTAAAGTCGTATAGGTCAGATCTCCCCATGTTGTACGCGGTACTAGGATATTACTACTGAATACTAAAGAATCCAGAATGTAGAAGCTACTGATAATTAGCACATAAATGAACAGCTTTTTGAAGAACTTATCGATTTCGAAATCGTGATTTCTGAAAACCAACAAAGGAAAAAGAAAATAAAGAATATGCATATATAATCTTAATCTTCTTATTTGTACAATCAAGGTTTCGTCACTCAGCATTGCAACGAAAATCAAGAACAATATATATGCTGAAATCAATATCAGCAGTTTACTGATGTTTTTCTTCTTCCAATAAATAAAGAATCCGGCTATATATACGATGAATAGCAAATCGTGCATCTTAATGGGAAAAGTCACATTTTCATCATAGAAACCAAATACTCCAAATAAGATCGTACTTTGTAACAGGAAATCATACTTGTTTACTATCAGTGAGAGATACAGGACGATGAAGACTAATATATATGCAAAAGGAAACTCCAGACCTAACAAGGACATGGATAATAAGAAAGAGGCCGGAAGAACAAAATCCTCCGGACATAATCCTAACTGTTCTTTTTGCAACATTTCCAAGCTCTTCTAATATCTAACTTTGATGTAACAACCTGCTCCTATAATTGCAATACTCATAGCAAAAGCCAACAGTCTCATAGGGCGTGGGCTGACAGGCGTCTGTAAAGTATAGGCTTTATCTACAATTTCAGCTTTAGGAGTAGTTACAGCCATAGACAATGCATTTTCTTCTTTTTTTTGCAACAGGAATACAAATAATTCCTGCTTGATCATCTGTTGGCGCTTGATATCAATAAACTCCCTTTCTTGTGTAGGCATGCCTTTTATACGAGCCATGAAATAATCTCCTTGTTCTTGCAAGTTTTCCTTAGCATGGCTGAAACCGGACTTCAAACTCCGGATAGTTGCCAACATATTGTCATGCATTGCATCTATCTGCTCGTTCATGATATCGAGGGTTGGAGTATTTCCCTGGGTTGTTTTCAATAATCTTAAACGTTCCAATAGCGCTTCGTTGTATTTTTGAAGTCCCTCTAAGACGGTACGGTCATTCAGTCCGATATTTAAAGGAACCAGTGAGAAACGGTTTTCTGGTTTCAGCAAAAAATCCTCCACTAACTCAATAACGGTATATTGAGTTTCTGCTTCAATCAACCGTTCTTTGAAATTAGTACTTTTATCCAGTATAATTTTAGCTTCCGCCTCAATGTCAGTCAGAGAATTTTCTTTCTTATAGCTTTCTATTTGTTTTTCTATTTCTACCAGTTCTTTTGATATAAGATTAATACGCTCATCCAGAAAGAGTACCATATTGCCTGCCAGAGCATTTCGGCGTTCTTTGCTGGAGGTATTATAAGAAGCAATCAATTCGTTCAGGACATCTTTTCCTTTCTTGATGTTTTTTTCTTTAAGTTGCATATTGATGATGTTGGCCTTTTTAGTCGCAAAATCCACCTCTACTTCTTTTTGTAGCATTTCGGTGGCATAATCATATCCGGAAAAACTGACTTTTACATTGATTTCTTTGTCAGGGTTATAGAACTGGGTTGTCTCTATCTTAAAATCTCCATAAGAAGTTTGCATAATGAAAGGTAACGAAAAAGTCTCCTCATGTAAGGTTTTAAATCCCTTGGACATTTTTACTTTTACATTTTTTCCTGAACTTTTGATTTTGAATTTTAAAGTCGCAGTGAGGGTGTCCGCAATATCATTTATAGGAGTAATAACCACAGGACTGTTCTTATAATAAGATATTGGAAATATCCATTCACCGGAACTATACTTTTCATTCAGATTTAAACTCTTAACTACACGGCGAAACATAGAGAAGGAACGAATCAGTTCTATTTCATTATGTATGCTGGAATTTCCTCCGAAAACGTCGGTTAAAGAAAATCCTTTCATCATCGACTGCATCTGATTCATTGGGCTACTTTCTTTTTCTTCCACAAGGATGTTTGCTGTTACCAAATAAACAGGTTTAGTTATATATATATACAATATAGCAATGCTGATACATACGATGAGACTGACTATGAATATTTTCCATCTTCTCAAATAGAATACTAAAATTTCTTTTAGTTTCCCGATATCATTCAATTGGTTTTGTTGAGACATAACAGTGATTTTATTTTACCAATAATGCGATTCCTAATGATGCCAAGACAGAGATGGCGCTGATTATAGTAGAAGCTAATGATATATTGAATTGTTGGTTTTGGCTATATTTGGCATTACCTTTTCGGGCCTTGTTAGGTTCTACATACAGCACATCATTTTGTTGTAAATAGTAATAAGGTGAATTCAGAGATTCTATAGAAGTGAGGTCAAAACGATGATATTCCTTTTTACCTCCGTTATCACGTATAAGTAATACATTTTTGCGATTACCATAAATGGTTAGATCTCCTGCCATACCAATAGCATCAAGGATAGATAGACGTTCATTGGGGACACTGACCGTACCAGGTTTAGTTACTTCGCCCAGAACCGAAACTTTAAAATTGCGTATTTGAACTGTTACAATCGGATCTTTTACATAAGTAGCCAGTTTATCAGTCATCAGATCCGTTAACTCACTACGAGTCATTCCTGCTACAGAGATTTTGCCAAGCACAGGGAAGTCGATTTTACCATGAGAATCTACCAAGTATGTATGTAGTACAGGTGTCATGGTTACATTGGTCTCACCGGGTGTCATATAGCTGGACAAAGGCATATTGAATACAGCCACAGCATTAGGATCCACTCCTGATATAGTAATAGACAATTCGTCATCAGGCACTATTTTAGGGGCATAATTAATACTATCTCTGGAATATGCAGCCAAATTATCTAGATCTTGGAAATATGCAATTGAGTCGTTCGTTGTTTTGCACGACATTAATATAAGAAGTGAAAGGGCAGGTATCAGCGTTTTAATCTTCATCGTATATTTTAATATTTTTATAGTTTGATTGGTTGCAAAAATAACTCTCTTATGCCAATAAACGTTAGTTTTTCCGGTTTATTGTTGAATTGTCTATTATTTATGCATCAGCATTTAAGAAAAATCGCGGTAAAATAGGCAGAATTCTTAGTAGATTTGTACTATTTGATATTCAGGATTTTATAAACAGTATTTTTCAAGCCTGTAAGAAGTTAACTCCTTATCGACAAACTCTTAACTTCTTATGGACAGGAAATTTGTATGTTTTCTATTATTTTACAAGTGGTTTAATCTTTTATATCTGGATAGAATTGGCTTACCTAATGATGACTATTTTGCTATATAAGCTATTTGCTATGCTTTCGTGTAGAAACTCTTTTGAGCAGAAAAAGTATAAGGTAAGTAGTATTGCTAAATAACACTGTTCTATATCTATCTTCTTTAACATTAAAATGGTTTTATATTTTACTTTGAATGTGACTACTAAAGCAGTACCTTGCGATGTTTTTCAATGTTAATTATTTAATTCAACTATTATGAAACAGAAAATTGATTTAACAAGTTCTTATGTGAGGACAAATGGTATAAAGTTAGCTTCTACTATTTATAAAATAGCGGAAGATGTCGACTTTAATGGACAGCAAATTCAAATGCCTGCAGACTGTGTACTTAGTTTTGAAGGTGGAAGTATTAGTAATGGTACATTAACAGGGCTAAATACTGTTATAAATGATAATCGACTCTATGGATTTATTAAATCTAATATGCAATTAGCTGGTAGTTTTAATATAGAAAAGGTTATCGCTAATTGGTTTGTAGAGGTTGAAGATTATAAAATGTTTCAACGTGCATTCGATTTTGCTTATGCTATTTCTGAAGCCCAAAAAACATATTTCTCTTCATCTTCTATTTTTGTAACTTGCTTTGCTATGTCATACAATATAAGCAGAGGTATGTATCTTCCTGTTGGCGTTTCTTTTAATGGTAATAATGCAAGTTTCTTTCCTAGCTCAAGTTGGAATACTAGTGAGTATATGTTTTACTTGAATATAAACAAGCAAAGTTTAAATTGGGAGATAGAATATCCAGGAAATATTGAAGAGGAATTTTGTCATATAAATTATTGTAACCCAGATAACAAGCTCTGTCATTTTATCTTAGGTGGCGATAGTCGATATATTCATGATATATATGCTTTTCGACCAGCTATATTCTATAAGCAGATTGATGCATACATAGATAACAAACATATCTGCAATGTTGTTATCAATGGAGATAATTCTTCTTTCCCACTTAATAAACAAATTTCAGATACATATAGGATTCAATGGTATTTAGGAGATGCGTCTGAGATAAACCATATATCAGATGGTGTATCAATTTATATAGGAGGAGGTGCAAATGCTTCTATTCGAAACTCTATAAATGCAACAGTATATGTAAGTAGTTGCAGAAATATTCTTTTAGAAAGTTTTCATAATGAATTAGGAGCTATTATTGCTGAACGCTCATCGATAATAATGAAGAATGCATATTTCTATGCAAATCAAAATGGAAATATATTAATTACTGGACAGTATAATGTAGGAAGTGAATTGTTTCTTGAAAATGTGTTTTTCGGAAATTTAATTAGCTTGACTGATTTTAATTCATATTATCCTATTGTAAGCTTAAGTACTTTTGAGAATTCCAGAATTGTGCTGAAAAATGTATATGGCCTTATTAATAATGGTATGAATGGTCACAATAGCGGTAATGCTATTATGCTCAAATATAAAAATAAATATAACAATGAAACACATTATATTAATCCAAATGGAGAAATCATAAACGTTGGCCATGTTGTTAATAGTTTCAAGCATCTTGATTCGAACTCCGTGCTTCCTCTAACATGGTCTAATGAATCTGGCAGCAGAAAGGCATATATGAGAGTTCTTTATATTGTAGATGATGTTCGAAAATTAAAATTATTGGGAGGTTCACTGACTGATGGAGAAGTTCTTGTAAATTCAATAGATAGTACATTTGCATATCGTGCTACAATGTATAATAGTGGAAGTTCTATTCAACAACTAACTAATTTGCTGGTTCGAATCTTTGTTGGAACCACAAGTGGTCGTTATAACTCCTATTATGATTTCGGTGTGGTGATGCAGAATCAAGAGAACTTTATATTGAGAGAGAATGGAATAGATGGATTGGTACACAAAAGAACAGATAATATTGATGTAAATTATACTCCATGTATAAGCTATACCTGTGATGGATATAATGTCTCTGTGAAGTTATTGAATAATCAACTTCCAACTATAGGCAGTTGGTTGGTAGGAGATAAAATTTTCTTTCCGAATGGAAAAATCTATCAATATAATGGAACTGGTTGGCAGGAGTAATTGAAATTTCTAAATGTACGAATAAGAAATAGGCTAACTTAATCATAGGAAGTAAGTTGGCCTATTTGTTCTTCTCGAAATGGGCATTGTTGATAAGTTGTTGAAAAGAAAAATGCCCTGAAACTGGCTTATATCCGAGATTTGCGTTACTTTTGCATCATGATTGAATTGGCACAACATATAGAAGCTTTGTTATTGGAAAATGACTGCGTCATTGTTCCGGGTTTAGGAGGATTTGTTGCTCATTATGCTCCGGCTACGAGAGTGAAAGAAGAGAATATTTTCCTGCCTCCTACCCGTATCATCGGTTTTAATCCACAACTGAAGATGAATGACGGTTTGCTGGTTCAGTCTTATATGTCTGTATATGGAACCAATTTCTCTGATGCTACCAAGATGGTAGAACGTAAAGTGGGTGAATTGATTTCTGTTTTACACGAAGAAGGTAAGGTTGATCTGCCAAATGTTGGCGAAGTACGTTATACCATTCATAATACCTTCGACTTCGCGCCTTATGATAATAAGATCACAACCCCCTATTTATACGGGCTGGATGTATTTGAAATGCAGGAATTATCTGCTTTGGAAAAGCCACAGGCAGAAAAGGCTGTTTCTTATTCAATTCCTACTGTTGTTAAGAAAGAAAAGCGTACTTTCGCAATCAAAATTAATCGTGCATACCTAACAAATATTGCTGCAGTAGTAGCTGCTATAGTGCTTTCTTTCTTCTTTTCTACTCCGATAGAAAACACAGAAGTGATAGAGGAAAACTATGCAAAGTTACTTCCGGATGAATTATTTGAAAAAATAGAAAAACAATCTCTGGCCGTTACACCGATTGTTGTAAAGCAGAATACTCTTACACGCAAATCTGCAACAGGTAAACAAGCCGGAACTAAGAAAGTTGTAGCTCCTGTTGCTGTCAGAGAAGTTAAGGTTGGTAAAACACCAGCTGTTGCTTCTGAAACAAAAGTGAAGGAAGAAGCCTCCCATTCAGCTACAACGACTGAAGCTCCCAAGCAGAATGTACAGCCTGCTACAGCTAAACCGGTTGTTGCAACTCCTAAAAGACCTTATCATATTATCATTGCCAGCGTTGGAACTGAACAAGATGCAGAAACAATGGCTGCTCAGTTGATTTCTAAAGGTTTTAAAGGTGCAAAAGCGATTGTCGGTGATGGTAAAATGCGTGTTAGCATTGAATCTTGCGGGACGGAAGTAGAAGCCTATCAAGCATTGGCTAGAATTCGCCAGGATGAAACATATAAGAATGCTTGGGTTTTGAAGAAGTAGGAAGCATTTGCTTTGCTTTAATTTTTAATTCTTTAATTTGTAATTGTCATGAAGCGTATCCGTTGCCCTAAATGTGAGAACTATCTTTTATTTGATGAAACAAAATATAGCGAAGGCCAATCTTTGGTTTTCGTTTGTGAGCATTGTGGCAAGCAATTTAGTATTCGCCTGGGAAAAACAAAAATGCGTGCTCCTCAAAAAGAAGAACGTCCTGACGAAGAAGAATTCAAGGATGCTTTCGGTAGCATTACGGTGATTGAGAATGTATTCGGATTTAAGCAAGTGTTACCTTTGCAGGAGGGCGATAATGTGATTGGGCGTCGTTGTGTTGGTACTAATATCAATACTCCCATTGAAACCTCGGATATGAGTATGGATCGTTGTCACTGCATTATCAACGTGAAGCGCAATAAGCAAGGCGTGCTTGTTTATACTCTGCAGGATGCTCCCAGTCTGACCGGAACTTTCCTTAATAATGAAATACTGGGAGATAAAGATCGCATTCGCATTGAAGACGGAGCCATTGTTACCATTGGAGCTACGACGTTCATTTTGCGTACGGCGGAATAGTCGGCCCATTCATTCTGCGGCAGAAGCTTTGATGCTAATTGAATAGCAATCAGGCTTCACTTTACTTTACCCCATTGATTGCTTACCTTTGCAATAAGTCCGATAGGGTGTTGACCTTGGTTAACAGGCCTGTCAACCAAGGCTAACAGGCCCGTCAACCAAGGTTGACAGGCCTGTTGACCGAGGTTGACATCCGATTATTCCTAAGACTGAACAAGCTTTTACTTAGGGCAAAACCAGATAAGACCTCATGTAAAACCAATTAATCTCTCATAATTTAGTCAACCAACCAATGGCAAGCAGACTTTCTGGACGGTGTGTGGTATAAGGAAACTGACTGCAATGGGGAATATTCACCGTTTGCACGGGGAAAAAACTAAAAAAAACACGGATTGCAGGTGCTTTTGATATAGGCGTTTATCACAAGATATCAAATTGTAAAACAATAAGTTAAGCCACAAAAATGTAAATTCGGAGTGTGAGAGTAAGCCACCTACCCTCACGCTTTTATTTTACTCTCACCACACTTGATATTCTATTTATCAACTGTTTATTTTCAAAGTGAGAGTAGTGAGAGTAAACTGCTATGAACTTTTATTTGTGAGCGCTGCTGAAACGCAACTGCGTTACAACATTATCGTTTATGCATGATAGAACAATACAATTTAAAATGATGAATTTATACTTGTGTATCTCCACTTAATGTCACATAACCTTTTTCAGTGAGAATACCTGTATGATATCAATTAGAATCCCATTCATCAAAACTTTCTATATTCTTCAAATTCTCTTTTACTCCTCTTTTATAAAGATCATACAAATTATGTCCTAGACTATCCTTTACACCAAAAAGCCAATAGCTATCACCAAAAGGAATGGAATATTTTACATACTTTCCTTTTTCATTTTGAAAGTAAAAAGTTGAATCACGAAGCAAATTATATAATTTATACCATGATTCTTGTTGGGGTAGTGACTTAAAGAAAATAGGATTATTCATACTCTCAAAGAATAAACACTGCATTATTGTATCTGTAATGTTTAGTTTAAGCGTATCTTTTCCATTCAATACGGCGAAAAAAGGACTATGTATGCTATCTTTGTTTTCTGTAAAATATTCATCAAAAGGATTTGTATAATAGATATCCCCTTCAATATATTGAATATGATCGCGAAACGCCTCCTTTGGAGTGTATGAAGTATCTACAACCAAACTATACATACCTAATACAAAACGTGGTAAATTAACCTCATCATAACCATTGAATACATATTCCAAAAGTTTAGGAAAAGTATAGAAACGAGAGGTCAGATAAGTTATGTGCGTGGAAACTAACGATTGCTTTTTTCCATCTTTCGATACCCCTATATACCACATTTCATTACGTATAGGACCTATTGTATCATTTTGATAATTCGTCATTTTAAGCAATTTTTCTTTGGATATATCTGTTGAAGCCATAGGGCTTATTAAGCAGATATATTTATCCTTGTACTTTATCACTCTTTCTGGTCTTTCCAGACTCCATTCCACAAAGGGACTATCAGTTGATGTTATCTGATAAATAGAACCTATGTCATTTGATGTTACTTCATACATAATTACATACTTAGCGGGAAAAGAATCTTGTTCAATCATACACTCAACTTTCTGCAAAGCGGCAAAAAGAACAGGGGATTCTTTGCTGGGCTGACAGCCCGCCAGCAAAGAAAAGAATAATAATATTAAATATATTTTCTTCATACAATCAGTTATTTCATTTTAAAAAACGCTGCTATGAGGGCAGTATGTATAAAATACCAATCTATATATACCATTCTCTTCACAGAATTTCTTCAACATGATTTTTATTTTTTTGAAATAAGGTTCATTATTATCGATTCTTTCTTTATTGCAATAATTAAAGAGCCCATCATTTCTTATATAGTCAATTAAAATAGCTTTATCTTTATCCATCTTATATTTCTGAGAAATGGTCATTATCTCATTTAGAAGAACATTAGAGAGTTGTGTTTTCATTATAATAATTTTATTTTTTGCATTAAATGCTTTTGGTGTAGAATTAACTAACTGATTTATTATTGCAAATTTCTCCTCCGGATGTGGGAAACAGTCCAAATCGCAACATTTCTTACCTACATTATACAATAATATAGTACTATCCTTTTCTTGCATCCACAGTTGAAATTCACACTCATTTTCCCTAAAAAATAGATGTGCTTTATTTTCTTTCAGAGTTACAAGAGTTTGTTTTTTTAGTATATCATAATAATATAATTCTTCTGGATATGCAACATGCATACTATCAATAAACTCCTCCAATTCATCAAGGCTATCAGGCATTGCCAAGTAATAGACATAATAGAAGTCTAATATATCTGCTAAAAAGGGGAAGTGCGCAGTGATTGTATCTTTATTGTCAATTTCAAATTTTCCATCTTTAGAGTAAAAGGGGGATGATAATTCTTTATCTATCTCGTTGGTGAAAAAAATAAAGAATGGACATAATACAATGTATATACAAAAAAAGTTATTTGCTTTCATAAAAAAATAGTTTTTTGAATATAGAATAGGTGTTATTTTTTGCTTCTTTAGTAGTAAAAACGACTCGTGCACTCCAGTTATTGCTTGATCCGCCACTTCTCGGAAATCTTAAATTATATCCGGATTTCATACTACCAGTTCCCCTATTTGAATTATAAGTGAATCTATTTGTTGTTGTCCAGCTTTCAAAAGTTCCCTTATTCTGTTGCCCTCTACCTATCATATAATAATAGGCTATACCAGTATTTCCCTGTGCTCCATATTCAAAACTAAAATAGGTATCTTCTGTTAAACCAAGAGCGGATGTTCTTGCGTATGCCCCAATGTCAAAATCTGTTTGTCTTTGTTTTATTTCAGAATCAATTACACTCTCTTTTAGAAAATCAACATAGTTAATTATCGCAGCGTCCAATTTGCTCATAGCTTTACCCTCCTTTGTGTTTGCGTCTTCTGTTTGACCAAATAAACTATAATATGTATTATCAGACTTGTATGTTAGTCCTAAATATTCTGCTCCTTTTATCGTTTTATCCAATTCTTTTTGTGAATGAATTTCAGTACTCCATAGGTATGTCCATTCATTATTCTCATCTTTAACACGATACCAGTCTCTACCATCCGGATCAATGAGATTTGCAGGGTTATTCAGACAATATGTATAAGAACTAATCCAATAACATTTCTCTACTAATGGATCCATCGTCGTAAATCTTCCTAATGCCATATCATAATGTCTCGCCCCATAATCATACCAATCTAAACCATGCATTCGATCCAACTCCTTACTATTATACTTATAATTCTGATTACTTGTAGCTAGACCCTCTTCAAACAAGCCACCAAATGGATAATAATGATTAACTTGTTCAACCGTTGTTCCATTTTGATTCATGACTATGCGATTATTGCCTTGATGATCTTTCAGGTAGTAATGATAAATAGGAGCATCTCCACTTAACGTCACATAACCTTCTTCAGTGAGAATCATACTTAGAACTCCATTTTCATAGATCACATTACTACAATAGTCAGTAGTATTAGTTTGAGAAATCTGACTACTTGCCAATTCCTTTATCTGTCCCATTGGTACGGAAATATTGGCAATTGCTGTTTTATAGGTTACTCGTCGTTTCATACCATCAGCACCATATAAGTAATTCGTGCTATTACCATTTGCAAATTGTAGTGTACTTGGCAAATTTAAACTATTATATTGAATCTTAGCTATTTTCTTATTATAATCTTGTTCTAAATTACCATTAGCATCATATTTGTACTCCTGAATAGAAGTTTTATTGCCATCAACGAAGTTAAATGCACCATTATAAAGAGGATCTGTTGCGGCATCTGCCACATTATTAAGTTGATTGCCCACATACGTTAAGGACAAATTATCAATCTTTCCATAAGTACTTCCACTCACCTTACCATATCTTTGTAGACCGGTAATGTTCCCATTATAATCATAACCGATCACATTCTCTGAGAAGTTTTTTCCTGTAGGAGGAGTGATACTTGTTCCTTCGCCATAAATAGCATTTCGCATACGACTCATATTATCATAAGTAAACTTATAGCCACGTATACCGTCTTCCCCACTCTTCCAAGTCATACTTCCAATATTGCCATTATAACATTGACTTCCACTCCCTGTGTTATAATAAAGATTTTGTTCGAAAAGTGTTCCGCTGATTTGGGTCAACCAATTACGTATATTATATTCATAAGTCAGCTTATGTCCTGAAGCGTTATGATGAGTTTTTGTTTTTAATCTTCCTAACTTATCATAGGTATTGATAGCAAGCTTTACTTCACTATTCCCATTTAACTTATATTTTACTTCTTGCAAGCGTTCTGCATGATCATAAACATAAGTATATAATTCTGTTGTATTTATTGCTGTATGTGTATGACTTGTTGTTAATGGTTTATCAGTAAAAGAATAAGTAATGTTATCCACTTCATATTCATTCATATGATTGCTTGAGACCTTTTTTGTCATTCTGCCTTTGACATCGTAATAATTAGCGGAATATAGTTTCTTACCATCTTCCAAAACAGTAACGACATTACCGGTTAGATAGCCTTTGGCATTGCTGCCCATTGAAAAATGTGGTACACCGGAAAATCCTGTTAATGAACAAAACTTATAATCATCGTAATAATTCACAATATGTATTTCTTTGACCTTATCAATCGGTATAAATGTAGAATAATATCCACTTCCCCCTAAACCTGTATTGCTATTTTCTCTGTAGCAAGTTACTACTATATCGGGAATTAAATTTAGCCGATCTATTTCCATGCAAATGCCTTGTATTGTAAGACGATTCAATCTATCATACAAATAAAAAGTCCATTCGTTTTGTAGCCGTTGATTGCCATCTTGTGAAAATATGAGTCTGTCCAACTTATCATATACATATTTAATAGCTTCTGCTCCCGGCATCTTTTTCTCTATGCACAATTGCCTTCCCATATATTTATATTGAAAAGCATACATATTCAGATTGGTATTTGTCTGATACATAGGTTGAAGAACGTATCGTAAATTGTCAAGTCCATCGTACACATAATAGGTATCAAGATTTTGACTTCCTGAGATTTGTCGTGTCAATATAGTGTGTCCCGACTTATCTGTAAAGGTATACCCGACGTTATTATCTTCATCAGTACTTTTGGTTACATATAACTGTCCTGCGGCGTAATACTGATTGCTGGACACTAAAGTTCCGTTGTCATTAACCATGTAATTAAGACAGTTTAATGGAGAAGAAGTGGTGTTTGTCATATATTCAATGTGTACAGGGTGATTATTCCAATCTTCCCCTGCTCCATATTGATTGACTATTTTATTCAAAGGAGAAGCTGAGTATTCTGTCTTTGTATAAGGATGCGTATCTCCATAATCAGCTACAGCTTGAGCTTTAACAGAAGCAGATGACATAAATGTACTGGTAGCAGACTCAACTGGCAGCCATGTATATGTTTTCCTGTTTGCAGCATCATATTCTTGTAAAGTGATTAAATGAGTTTGGAATGGAGTTATTTTACATTCCACTGTCTGGTATGGACGCCCTAAACCATCATAATAACTATATACTTCCATATATTTGTTCCCTTCCTCATTCATCATAGTACGAGTTTTGAAGAAATTTTGTGATGTCCCATTATGGGATAACTGATATTGAAATGACATGATTGTTTTTCTGTTTAGATCTAATATCTCAGAAACTCTGCCTATAGCATCATACTCATAGAATGTTTTTAATCCATTGGGTGACCTCACTTCACTAACTCCGTATGATGGATTATAAAGCCATGTGGTAACTTCACAATCAGAAAATATATTTTGCAAATTATACAGCGAAGTACTATTAGGTATATTAGAGCTACATAGTGTATTCAATAAACTCTCTCCCAATCGGGACAGTACTTTGGCATATGTAATATTAGTAATTTTTGCAATAATCCGGGAATATTTATATCCCCATAAATAAACAACCGACGAACTGTCTTGATAGGTTACTTCGACAGGATTCCATTTACTATCATACTTATATGAAACAGTACGTCTTTTGGGCGATACATTGCTTGACTCCGTACTTGAAAGCAATGTAAATTTAGTAAATACATTTCCATACTTATTTTCTAAAATGGCAGTTGAGCTGCCTGATGTACGTTTATATCTCATTACTGCAGTAAGTACATTATGATCTAAGTGATCTTTATAGAAAGAAGAATCGGCAGCATATTTATATGTTTCCTGAATGTAGTCGGAGCGACTGGTACTTGTTTTACAGGTTGATATTTGATTACGTTGATTATATGTATAAAGTTTCTCTTTGCTTATTGGTACTGAATTGAGGTACTCAGTTTCTGTTTGTTGCGTTAATTGAATATCATAAGCAATGTATGGATATAAAGTTATAAAAAAACGTCCATTATATATGTATGGATTATAATAAGGATGTGCTTCAATTGAAAGGCAATGATTTACAGGACCAACATAATTGTCTATGACTTTTATATTGACTAATTCTTTAGCCTTATTGGCAATGGAGTATTTATTAATTTCTTCTTTTACGAGTTTATTATTTGCATCATATGCACTTTTCCTGATTAAACGTCCACTATAGTTCTCTGGAAAATAGCAAAGTGTAGCATCAATAACTTCACAACTTTCATTGGCAAAGACAAATACTTCTTTTCCTATATTGATTATTTCCTTTTGTTTAATCACACGACTATAACCGACTGGATTTCCATTGGAAGCATAAGCTGGAGGAGATAATGTTTGTGCATCATATCTGCGAAATTGATGGTCTACCATACTATGTATAGGACAATTATCCAGACCATGACGAATATTATGATCAGTCACAAAGTTAATAGGAATCATCAACAGACCGGAACTTTTATGATTATCCAATTCGTAAAGATATTTGGTTCTCTCTAAGATTTCTCCTGTGTTATTCCTTTGGGTAATAGTTTTTATTCTCACTCCGGCACCCATATGTTCCAAAGTATCTATATCTACATTGAATATTTGTGATTTGTAAGTTAAGGTTGCAGCGCTAACATTACGGGCTGTATAACCCTGATTGGGAACAATTGACGCTAAAGTGGATGACAGTACATAGTCCCCAGCTTCCAAGGTAAATGATTCAACAACATGATATGAGTGTTCATCAGTTGCATTTTGTGATGTTACTTTATATGATTTTATAATACCTCCTCCACTTGAACCAACCTGCCTGATAATTGTTCCTGAACCTTCGACTTGACTCGCTGAATAATCATCAAAACGAACTGTTACATTTATGGTTACAGTTTGTGCAAATGGAATATTGAAAGTTACAAATGGAGTGGAAAACTCTGCATTATTGTTATTCACCGTATTTAAATATGCCAATTTAGGAGCATACTTTTCTAAATCCTCTTTTGAAATAACTTTGGCATTAGCAAAAGTATGAGGTTCAAATTCGAACTCTACACTACCTCCTGTTGGGTATGTTATTTTCTTTAGCATATTAGCTGTTATATATTTACGACTCGCATTCCTGACAGCAGTTTGTGCTGGTAGCTCCTGTCCCTGAATTATAAGTGCATCTTGGTTAATTCCTAACCCTTCAATAGAGGGTATAAGTGTGTGGCGATAGCCGGTAAGTGAAGATATATTTTCTGCACCATTGTAAAATCCCCAATAATCCACAGCAAAGGATGTTTTATATGGCAATGGTTGTTCTTCATTATAAACGAATGAATATGTTTCTCCTTGCATGTTGTTATTTTGTTTAGAAAGAGAAAGTAGTTTGAGACGTTTACGTAAAGTTACTTCTGGATTTTGAGAAACATATCCTGCTGCTCCTATACAATCTTCACTACTTAATGTATTACCTCCAATTGCATTCGTAGCACACATAAAATAACTATAGTCAAAATTATATGAATATATAATTTCATTGTTTAACTTATTCTTTATTTCGATGGAAACTAATCTCCCTGTTGTTCCAGGAGAAAGATCTTCTCTGTTACTTAATGTAAATTTTATCTCTTCAGTATTAGACTCTATCTTTGATAGATAAGGAGCTTTATTGGTTGTTGAATTGAAGTTCCGTTTAGTAAAATCATTATGAAGAGGATAGCCAATTGTGTAATATTCTGAAATAACAGGAATAGAGTAACAGGTCGCATCAACATAAGAAAGTGATATAATATTACCTCTCGTATCTTTAATTGCAGTTAATAAATATGTCAATGGTGCATACTTGCCATTGAAGGTATAGGCTGTGAAAGTATATTGAATTCCAGAATTATCAGTTACCACTATATTTCCCGTAGAGTGTACTATTTTGTAATTATAACGTGGCCCGATAATGATAGGGATTTGATTTTTGGGATGTAATATGTATTTAAATGAACGCCCATTAGGAAGAGAAACTTCGAAAACATCTCTTTCCCCTTGTCCGAATAACCCTTGATTTAATACATCATCGGTAGTTGTACTTGTGTATTGATCATAGGATAAACATCCCCATTTGTGAAACTGATCTTCAATACCTGTTCGAATACTGGCTGTATCCCCAGCAACAACCTTCCATTGATATTTAATTTTTTCCCATTCTTCCCATGATGGATAATTTGTAGAACATGCATCTACATTACCAACAGCGTTCAGGGTAACACATCCTCCTGCAAGCAAATTCCATCCTAATCCCACCCATGTTGCTTCTTGCGCAACTTTTATACCACTTACATGATATGATAGAGTAATGGGCAATTCTATTTGACCACTTCTTAGTGTATATAAAGGAATAGAGATATCAGGAGTGCCTGTATATTCATTAACAGGGATATTTCCATATAAATTCATGCCGGCAGCTTCAGGTGTAGGTGGCGTATAATCCGATACATTTAAGAGGTTGTCATTCATGTCCGTATTACTTCGTTGCATGAATTTCTTTTCATATCTTTCATTTTGCTGTCTTCTGATCAAAGAATTTATGCTATCTGCGGAAAATCGTGACAATTCTATTGTATCATTGGACAATGAGCTGCAATGCACACAAAATATATTTGTAACTAAATATATTATAATCAAAATATGTTTTTTCATAACTATTGTCTTTAATGATAATTCATAATTATTTCTTTATGACCTTTTCGCCATATTTCTTATTTCCTACAACTATCTGTAATATATACTTCCCCTTAGGATATTCACCTATTTTAATAATTTCATTATAAACTCCTGAAGATTGGCTATATTTCTGAATGGCAGAAAGTTGTTCCCCCTGTATGTTATAAAGAATAATCGAAATATTACTCGATTCTTTTAACTCATAATAAACCTGTAGATCATTATTATATACTTGAATCTGATAATCAATTGGGATATTAGGGGGCTCTTTATTATCTCTTTCTTTTTTCCAGTCTTTTTCTTGTTGTTTGATTTCTCTTTGTCTTTGGTTTTCTGCATCATGTGGCAAATCATAATATTGTTCACTAGGCATATAGGCAAAAGAAGTAGTAAAATGCTCATAAGGAGTCCCTACTTTGTATGTGGTACTCTTTATTGTCTCAAATATAGGATAGCGATATCCACTAGCGTACCAGCGCCATATTTCCATTTCTATATGAACGGAATCATTGGCAATTAGATAGTCTATACTATCTTTATTGATAGTGAAAGGGATAGTATCTATGCATGACGAATTATCTGATTTTTTTTGAGGTTGCATTTGTTGATGGATATACTTGTGAGTATAAGTACGCAATACATTCTGTATCGTATCTCCGTCTGGTAATATTAATTTTCCAGAAGCGTCTGCTGTAATTGTTGTTTTGCCACGTAAATGTATATCTAAGTAATTACAATAATTTCCTTTACCTTCAAAATAATCATAGACGGTATGTCCTTGAGAGATAGGAAAGACAAGCAATAATTCAGGCTTTTGATAAATAATAAAAGTTGTTGGATTTTCATATCCAATACACAAGAGAGAGTCGCCGGATTTTTGATAGTAATACATTGTACGGTGTTCTGTAGCAATAATTGTGTCATTGCCCTGAGCTTCATATTTTAATTCATAATTCGCATCTTGGAGCTTAATATCTGTGAAATTCCAGACTTGTTGGTTACCACCTTTATTGGGTTGAATAGTGGTTATCTGACATTTCATTAGTTTATCTCCTGAACGAGGGAAATTATAAGATGTGTTCAAAGTTTGACAGTGGACACATAGAGGGAATAAGAGTCCCACGAGAACAGTACATAATGTCTTTCCCATAGTCATTTGATTTTTAAGAGTTAACGCTCTAAATATACCCAAAAGAAGTGACAAAGAGAATTTATTTGAGTATGAAATGCACAGTTCTGTTCTTTAACATAAAAAATAGGGCGAAGCCTCCGCCCCGCCCTATCTCCTTTGTGATACTTGTAGATTAATTAAAGAATTCCCTTTACTGTTTCCAGCATACCTTTTTCCTGGATAGAATCCAGATCAGCTTTCACAGCAGCGGTAAGTCCCGGGATATTATTCAAATCTTCGCCCCAGATAGAAGTTGCAGCAAGTACACCTTCGGTTACTTTCTGGGTATCGCCTGTTGCCCACAGGTCTTTCAGTAATTGCATGATTTCCGGAGCATCGTTCGGGGTGATCTCAGCACCGTCTTCACGAACACCGCCTTTATAATAAGTAATAATAGCGGCCAAACCGAGAACCAGTCCCTTAGGCAATTCACCTTTGCGTTGCAGATAAGTCTTCAAGCCAGGCAGGTCACGAGTTTCATATTTCGGGAAAGAGTTCAGCATAATGCTGGTAACGGCATGGTCAACAAACGGGTTGTTGAAACGCTCCAATACATCTTCCGCAAACTTCTTCAACTCATCTTTCGGCAAGTTCAATGTTTCCATCAACTCATCGAACATTACCTTATTGATGTACTGACCAATAACCGGATGTTGACAAGCATCACGCACAATGTTTACGCCCGACAAGTAAGCTACCGGAGAAAGAACAGTGTGAGGACCATTCAGCAACGTTACTTTTCTTTCGTGATACGGTGCTTCAGAAGGAACGAACAATACATTCAAACCAGCTTTGTCAGCAGGGAATTCTTTGGCAATCTCCTGCGGGGCTTCGATGACCCAGAGGTGGAAGATTTCAGCCTGTACCACCAAATTATCATCATACTGTAATTTTTCCTTAATTGCTGCAATATCTTTGCGCGGGAATCCCGGAACAATACGGTCAACAAGCGTAGCGTACACACCACATGCTTCTTCAAACCAAGTCTTGAATTCATCACCCAATTGCCATAATTCGATATATTGGTAGATGGTTTCTTTCAGTTTGTGACCGTTCAGGAAGATAAGTTCGCAAGGGAAGATAATCAGACCTTTGCTCTTATCACCGTTGAATGTTTTGAAACGATGATACAGTAGTTGGGTCAGTTTGCCTGGATAAGAAGAAGCCGGAGCGTCAGTCAGTTTGCAGGAGGGATCGAAAGCGATACCGGCTTCCGTTGTGTTGGAGATTACAAAACGCATTTCCGGTTGCTCAGCCAACTTCATGAATTCATTGTTCTGAGTGTAAGGATTCAGTGCACGGCTGATAACGTCGATCATTGTCAGACTATTGACAGTTTCTCCTTTATCCAATCCTTGCAGGTTTACGTGATAAAGATCATCCTGTGCATTCAGCATGTCTACCATACCTTTGTCGATGGGTTGAACTACTACAACACTGCTATTGAAATCAGTTTTTTCGTTCATGTTATAAATAATCCAGTCAATAAATGCACGTAAGAAGTTTCCTTCACCGAATTGAATGATACGTTCCGGGCGCTGAGCCTTGGGAGCGGTCTGTTTGTTTAATGCTTTCATGCTTAAAAATCGTTTTTAAAGTGATTGATATTATGATGTTTATTCAAATTCAAAATAGAAATTGATGTTTTCTTTCATCAGGATGTCGATAGGCATATACTTTACACCGGTCACCGGACGTTTGAATACGACATGGTCGCACAGAGCTTTTACACCGCAATATCCTTGCAGTCCCGGGCGTTGTCCGATGAGATAATTTACTTCGCCGGATTTCAGATAATCCACGTTCTTGGGCAGAAGGTCGTATCCAACTAGTCCTTCCAAATGGTGTCCTGTCTCCTGTAGATATCCTGCCACCTGGTAGACACGTGAGTTAAAAACGGCTCCTAATACTGCCTTGGGATGTGCGGCAAAGAAATCTTCCAATGTCCGGCGGTTGGCTTCATCATCTTCTTTATTCAGTACTACATCATGAACCACCAGATTCTCATGTTCCTGTGCAATAAAATTCATGAAACCGTCCATGCGTCGTTGCATCTGTATTTCTGCCGGACTATTCTTTTTATTATTAAGAAATAGTATCAGCTCCTGTCCTTCCTTATACTTGCGCATCAGAATTTTAGCAGCCATATACCCGCTTGTTTGGGAGTCTTGGCCGATGTAGCAGAGTGCATGGGTGTCTTCTATATTAAAGTCGACGAATACGTAAGGTATCTTTTTCCCTTCCAGATAAGATGTCAGCGACATTGTCTCTTCGCGGAAATTGGGTGCAATCAATACGGCATCCGCTATTTCTTTGCGAAGTCTCGCGCAGGCTTTTTCATAAGAAAGCCGGTCGGCATGACGGTAGCACAAATAGTCCACGCTTACATTAAAAGGGCGCAACTCTTGTGCAGCACGGTTGATGCCTTCAGCTACGGAATACCAATAATCATGTTCTACATAATAAGGTGTAATACACAGAACACGGTAGCGCTTCTTGGCTGCCAGACCAATGGCAAACATATTAGGATGATAGTCTATCTCATCAAGCACTTTTTGAACCTTCTCCCTGCTGGCAGCAGAAACATCTCCCCGATTGTGCAACACGCGGTCCACAGTTCCGGCAGAAACACCCGCCATGCGGGCAATGTCTTTAATGGTGTAGTTCTTGTTTTCCATATTCTTTGTCTCATTCGTTTTAAGGCACTAAAGGTTCAATGTCTAAAACTTAAATATTATAAATATTTGCGGCAAAGATACGAATTATTTTGTTTCTCCAAGTAATTTTTCTACTTTTGTGTTCGATAACGGTTAATAAAAGCAAAAACCAATATCTTGCCTATTAGCTTTACAATCAATACTATATAGGTATAGAAAAGAGAAAGTAATATTTTTATATACTTAAAACACAGTAGAATGAAAAAATTTATGGATGAAAACTTCCTGTTGCAGACAGAAACCGCACAGAAGTTGTATCATGAACATGCGGCCAAGATGCCGATTATCGATTATCACTGTCACTTAATCCCTAAAATGGTAGCAGACGACTATCAGTTTAAGTCATTGACTGAAATCTGGTTGGGCGGCGACCATTACAAATGGCGTGCTATGCGTACCAATGGTGTAGACGAACGTTTCTGCACAGGTAAGGATACTTCCGACTGGGAAAAATTTGAAAAGTGGGCTGAAACCGTTCCTTATACTTTCCGTAATCCTTTGTATCACTGGACACACCTGGAGTTGAAGACAGCGTTCGGTATCGATAAGATCCTGAGCCCGAAGACTGCCCGTGAGATTTATGACGAGTGTAATGAGAAGCTGGCTCAACCGGAATACTCTGCTCGTGGTATGATGCGCCGTTATCATGTAGAAGCAGTTTGTACAACGGATGATCCTATTGATTCTCTGGAATATCATATTCAGACACGCGAAAGTGGTTTTGAAATCAAAATGTTGCCGACATGGCGTCCTGACAAGGCAATGGCTGTAGAAGTTCCTGCTGACTTCCGTGCATACGTTGAGAAACTGGCTGAAGTAAGCGGTGTTGCTATCTCTAATTTCGATGATATGATAGCTGCCCTGCGCAAGCGTCATGACTTCTTTGCTGAACAAGGCTGTAAATTGTCTGACCACGGCATTGAAGAATTCTACGCAGAAGACTATACAGATGCTGAAATCAAAGCTATATTTAATAAGGTATATGGTGGAGCAGAACTGACTAAGGAAGAAATCCTGAAATTCAAATCAGCTATGCTAGTTATCTTCGGTGAAATGGACTGGGAAAAAGGCTGGACACAACAATTCCACTATGGCGCTATCCGTAACAATAACAGCAAGATGTTCAAGTTGCTCGGTGCTGATACCGGTTTCGATTCTATCGGTGAATTTACTACTGCTAAGGCAATGTCTAAATTCCTCGACCGCTTGAATTCCAAAGGCAAGTTGACGAAGACTATTCTTTATAACCTCAATCCGTGCGCTAATGAAGTTATTGCCACTATGTTGGGCAACTTCCAGGATGGCACGATTCCGGGTAAGATACAGTTTGGTTCCGGCTGGTGGTTCCTCGATCAGAAAGACGGTATGGAGAAACAGATGAATGCTCTTTCCGTACTGGGTCTGTTGAGCCGTTTCGTAGGTATGTTGACGGACTCTCGTTCATTCCTCTCCTATCCGCGTCATGAATATTTCCGCCGTACATTGTGTAATCTTGTTGGCCGTGATATTGAAAATGGTGAAATTCCGGCTTCTGAAATGGACCGCGTGAACCAGATGATTGAAGATATCAGCTACTATAACGCTAAGAATTTCTTCAAGTTCTAAAAGAAGAATTACTTTTTACCCATAGTAAGGAGTGCATCAAAGTTATATTGATGCGCTCCTTTTCTTTTATACGCATCCATCGCTTCGCTTCTTTTAAAGATAAAATGCGTCCAAATTGGATACCAATTTCCTTTTTACTATATTTGCATATAAATCCCATAAAACAGAAGATTATGATAATAATTAGCACAAGAGATTTCAGAGCCAATCAATCTAAATTCATGGATATGGCTAACAATGGAGAGGACATTATTTTGAAGTCCCGTAAAAACGGAAGTTTTAAACTTGTTCCGGTAAGTGAAAGTGATATGCTGATAAGCAAAGAATATATTCTTGAGCCAGATGCAGATCTTGATCGGGCTATAACAATGGATGAACTTCTTCAAGGTGTAAAAGCAGACATTCATGAATTGTTCGGGAATAAAAGGAAACAAGAATAATGAAAGTAATAGCATTACCAGAGGTGAGAGAATACCTCATGGAGCTGATTCTGATTCTCTATAAAAAAGAATATTTCGGATTTGAGGAAAATGCACAAAAGTACGTGGAAGAATTGATTTTCGATATAAAAAACAACCTTCCGCTAAAGCTAAACAAGCCGGCACCTCCCTATTTTGACAGGTACGGAAAGAAGATGTTATACGCTACGTTCCGGAAAAATAAGGCTACACAATGGTATGTATTTTTCAATGTCTATCAGAAAGACGGTGAAATGATTTTTATTATACGCTATATCAGCAATAACCATGTAACAGCGCAATATTTATAAAGCACTCTAAAACTATCGCATCACTCCTTCGACTTCTATCTACGGCAAAATGACATCGTTTCTTCTTATATCCCTGGCAGGGTTAATGGCTACATCATTGTTTCTATGGTTACTACTAAAACCAACACTTCTTCTTTTTGTCCTGGTCCGTGGAGATATTACCTTGCGTATAGATATCCCGGAAAGTTTTACGTTCTTTAATCATCTGATAGATGAGTCCCCAATCGGGCAATCCGCCCAGATTACGGTCATCAATGAATAGGTCTACTTTCAGTTTACGGGAGAATCCACAGTCCTGCTGCTTTTCTTCGGGATAATCACGATTGACAGCATAGAATTCCACTCCTCTTTCTTTGCACCAGGCGACGGCTTCTTCCAGAAGTTCACCTTCGCGCACACTCCACAAAATAAGCTTGTGCTGGTCTTGCTGCAACAGTTTTAAAGTGTCTGTTGCAAAAGGAATTTCTTTACCGATACGGGGATAGCGATGTTCTACTATAGTTCCGTCGAAGTCAACTGCTATTGTCATAGTTTTATGCTGAAAAATTACAGAACAAAGATACGAATCTTATTGAATAAACAAAGTGTTTTCTCCCTTTTACAATAGGCAAATATGAAAGAAATTTGCATATAATTTCATAAAAATGTATTTTTGCGCTTAATTTTTCACTAACAACATAATATTAGGATGACTCAATCACCCAAAAATGTATCTAAAGGGTTCACTAAAGCCTTTTGGGTAAGCAACACGGTCGAACTGTTCGAACGTATGGCGTATTATGCCGTTTTTATCGTTCTCACCATTTATCTTTCTTCTATTTTAGGCTTCAACGACCTTGAAGCGAGTATGATTTCCGGTTTATTTTCCGGTGGTCTTTATCTTTTGCCTATCTTCACAGGTGCTTATGCCGATAAGATAGGTTTCCGGAAATCCATGATTGTTGCTTTTTCGCTGCTGTCTGTCGGATATCTGGGTTTAGGAATTCTCCCTACCCTGCTGGAAGCTGCCGGTTTGGTGGAATATGGCAAAGCAACCCGTTTCACCGGACTGCCGGATAGCGATAGCCGCTGGATGATCGTTCCTGTGCTGTTTGTTATCATGGTGGGCGGATCGTTTATCAAATCCATTATTTCGGCTTCAGTGGCAAAAGAAACTACGGAAGCAAACCGCGCACGCGGTTATTCCATCTTTTATATGATGGTGAATATTGGTGCATTCACCGGAAAGACAGTGATTGATCCGTTGCGGAATATTATTGGAGATCAGGCTTATATCTATATCAACTATTTCTCTGCTACGATGACCATATTGGCATTGCTTTCCGTTATTCTGCTCTATAAATCTACCCATACGGCAGGCGAAGGAAAAAGTATGCGTGAAATCGGCCAGGGCTTCCTGCGCATCATTACGAACTGGCGTCTGCTGATCCTTATCCTGATTATAACGGGATTCTGGATGGTGCAGCAACAGTTATACGCTACGATGCCTAAATACGTAATCCGTATGGCGGGCGAAACTGCCAAGCCGGGTTGGATAGCCAATGTAAACCCGTTTGTTGTGGTTTGCTGCGTTAGTTTCGTGACGCGTTTGATGGCGAAACGTTCGGCTATTACTTCCATGAATATCGGTATGTTCCTTATTCCATTCTCGGCTCTGCTGATGGCATGCGGTAACCTGCTTGGAAATGACGTAATAAGCGGAATGAGCAATATCACATTAATGATGATAGCCGGTATTGTGATACAAGCTCTGGCAGAATGTTTCATTTCACCGCGTTATCTGGAGTACTTTTCCCTGCAAGCGCCTAAGGGTGAAGAAGGTATGTATCTTGGATTTAGCCATCTCCATTCCTTCCTTTCTTCCATTTTCGGTTTTGGTATCGCCGGAGTATTGCTGACAAAATACTGTCCCGATCCTGTCCTCTTTGAGACTCGTGAAGCATGGGAGGCTGCCAGCACCAATGCGCATTATATCTGGTACTATTTCGCCGCTATCGGTCTGATATCTGCACTGGCACTGTTGGTATTTGCCAAAATCACCGAATCCATCGACAAAAAGAAGAAAGCCAAGGTCTGAATATCTCATTTTTTATGTATATTTGCCGTCACTTTGCCATAAAAGTGGCGGCTTTTTCTAAATTGAGGAGAACATAATGAAAGTAAAATTTATAAGCCTTGCGAGCGGAAGTAGTGGCAACTGCTATTATATAGGCACTGAAAAATACGGAATACTTATTGACGCTGGTATAGCGGTACGTACAATTAAGAAATCATTAAAAGAGGTGGGTGTCGGCATGGAGACGATACGTGCTGTATTCGTCACACACGACCATGCGGACCATATTAAGGCGGTGGGCGGACTGGGTGAGAAGCTGCATATCCCTGTCTACACTACTGCACGCATCCACGAGGGAATCAATAAAAGTTATTGCATGACGGAGAAGCTGCACTCTTCCGTCCGCTATCTGGAGAAAGAAGAACCGATGGTATTGGAAGACTTTCACATTGAGTCTTTCGAAGTTCCCCATGACGGTACGGATAATGTGGGTTATTGCATTGAAATTGACGGAAAAGTATTTTCATTCCTTACCGACCTTGGTGAAATCACCCCTACTGCTGCCAAGTTTATCCGTAAAGCGAATTATCTGATACTGGAAGCTAACTATGATGATGAAATGCTACGTATGGGTACATACCCGCAGTATTTAAAGGAGCGAATTACCAGCCGTACGGGACACATGAGCAATATTGCAACTGCCGAGTTCCTGGCGGAAAATATCACGGAAGACTTGAAATATATCTGGCTTTGCCATTTGAGCAAAGACAATAATCATCCGGAGCTTGCTTACAAGACGGTGGAATGGAAATTAAAGAGTAAAGGTATATTGGTAGGTAAAGATGTGCAACTCTGCGCTTTAAAGCGTAGCACTCCCTCCGACCTGTACGAGTTTGATTAAAAAAAGCCGCTTTCATCGAAAAAAAGATTTTATTTTGCTTGGATGAATAAAATAAAAGGACTACTTTTGCACCCGCAAACAAGAAAAACGATGCACTCTTAGCTCAGCTGGTAGAGCAATTGACTCTTAATCAATGGGTCCAGGGTTCGAGTCCCTGAGGGTGTACAAAGATAAGGTTCTGAAAACAATTGAGTTTCAGAACCTTTTTTGTCGTTACTGAATATTACTATTATTACTAGACTTAAGAATATTGAAAATCTCCCGTATGTAGATGCAACAACAGGAGGCATTTATCTGTTTTTCATTATATAGTTTCACTCTCATCATGAATAATTGGAAGAAAAAATTTATCATAATATGGAGCGGGCAACTATTTTCTATATTAAGTAGTTCCATCGCTCAGTTCTCTATCGTCTTATGGATTAGTCTCAAAACGGGTTCTGCGGAAGTTTTGTCCTTTGCCATGATTGCCGCCTTATTGCCGCAAGCTTTGTTAGGGGCATTTGCAGGCGTATATGTGGATCGCTGGAACCGGAAATGGACTATGATAGGTGCAGATAGTTTCGTTGCACTCTGTTCTGGTATTATCGCTTTGCTATTTTACCTGGATATCGTGGAATTGTGGCACATCTATATATTACTGGCGCTTCGTTCCATTGGTGGTTCTTTCCATTCACCGGCCATGAAATCATCTATTCCATTGTTGGCTCCGGAAAAGGAACTGACCCGTATTGCGGGGATTAACCAAGCTATCCAGTCTATTTGTAATATCGGCGGCCCTGCATTGGGAGCGGTTCTGCTTCTGGCATTCGATATGAGTGTAGTCATGTTATTGGATGTGGCAGGCGCAATCATTGCCTGCACTTCCCTACTGTTTGTTTACATTCCGAATCCGAAGAAGGAAAATATCTCAGCTAAGAGTGTATTGAACGATATGCGCGATGGTTTCCATGTGATTATGCGCAACCGAGGGGTTAGTTGGGTGATGGTTACAGAAATTTTGATTACTTTCTTTGTGTTGCCGATAGTCGCCCTGATGCCGCTGATGACTCTGCATACTTTTTCCGGAACAGCTTATCAGATTAGTTTGATAGAAACACTTTTCGGGGCGGGTATGTTGGCCGGAGGGGCTTTACTGGGAATCTGGAATCCTAAGATAAGGAAGATACTGATGATAGCGTTCTCTTATGCGATACTTGGTCTGGCATTGGCCGTATGTGGTATGTTACCCGGCAATGGGTATGTATTTTTTGCTATACTGACGGTGGTACAAGGACTCATCGTACCGTTTTTATCTGGTCCTTTTACCTCTTTGTTGCAGACGCAGTTCAAGCCGATTTATCTGGGGCGTGTATTCTCGCTTTTCGACAGCGTTAGTTTGTTCCCTTCCATCATCGGTTTGTTTGTCACAAGCTTCGTTGCCGATTCTCTGGGAATAGGCAACATATTTATCTACTGTGGTTTTGCCATTGTGCTGACTGCAATTCTGATGATGTGTATTCCTTCTGTGAGAAATCTGGAGAAAGAGGAGATCAGGAAGAAAAAGTAAATAGTATTATTGCGCGTCTATACCTCTTTTTTTCAGCATCTCAAAGTCTTCCTTTCCCATCCCTATATCATCCAGCGGACGCGGTTCATTATGATCGTTCAGATAAACTCTCGATTTTTCTGTATAGAGAGGGCTGGTGACAGATAGACTGTCATTGCGATACGGAGTTTCTATTCCGGCCAGTTCCATCATGGTCTGGAAGAAAGAAATACTGGAAGATATATTTTTCTGTCGGTTCATCGAAGCAGCTTTCTCTATTCCGGGATACTCTTCCCTATAACTGTCGGATGTCCACAGCAGGAAAGGTACGTGTAGCTGATAGTAAGACGGAACGGGGGATGCATGAAGAAACAGGTGTCGGCTGTCGTCGAAGATATCTTCCCCATGGTCGGACGTGTAAAGCATACCGGAATCTACTTGCTGCTCCTTCAATAGATGGATGATACGTGCCAGGAAATTATCCGTATACCGGACGGAATTGTCGTAGGCATTCATCAGGTTATCTTTGTATTTCACTTCTGCATCTACGGGGAAATCCGGCAAGAAGAAAGCAGCAGCTTTCGGATAACGTTCCCGGTAATTGAAGTGGGATCCATAGGTATGCAATACAATGAACTGTTTCCGATTTCCTTTCTCAAGTTCTTTTTCTACCAACATTAACAGGTCGTCATCTGAAGGGTTATATTGCGAATCCTGGGAATCTTCCTTGATAAAATCATAAGTATCCGCTTCCATTCCGAAGAAATCGATGAAAGAATGGTTATACCGCTGGTTTGAGAAGAAAGCTGTTTGGAAACCGGCTTCTTTGAAAGCAGTAATGATGCTCTTTCGATAGTAGATGGAATCGAAATTCTGTGCAGAAACAGAAGACAGCAGCATCGGTACACTCTTGTGCGTAGTATTCGATTCCGTCAGAACATGGCAGAAAGATACCACTCCTTCTATTTTAGAGAGTTCGGGATTCGTATTCCGGCCATAGTCGTAAAGGCTCCAGTTTAGGGCACGGGATGTTTCACCCACTACCATAATATAAATTTCCCGCCTGTCTTCCGGATGGGAAGGCTGGGCGTTAAAAGTGAAGTTCTCTGATGTGCGGTGATACGTCCTTGTTTGGGCATTGCGCTGGAATGCGAGTGCTACATTGTAACACACATTGGCCGGATATAAATCCGATTTCAACTCGTAACGTTTATCCAATCCATAAGCGGCGCCCAGTGAAATAAAACCGATGAACAAGGCAATCCATGCCTTTTTCCGTTCACGACGGATAAATTCCGGAGATAATTTCCGTTTCTTTATAATGGAGATTGCAGCCAGAATCAATGCCGGTATGTAAAGGATAATCACACTCACTAATGCCGGAACAAGATTATCCAGCAACTCCATGGCTTCACTCGAATTAGTCGTTACCAGATTCAGGAACATATCCACAGCAATAATGGACTGCCCGAAGAGATAAAGCAACACTATCTGGAAAGCCCCAAAGAAGATGAACACGAAAAGTATCCAGAACATTTTTCCACAGTTCCTCGACAGGGTCATCACCAGGTAGTAGAAAGCAAATGGCAACAGTATATTGCACACTTTCGCAACCACAGGCATCGGCTCTGTAAAGCAGAGAATGATATTGGGTACTATCAGGATCAGCAGGAACAGATAGAACAAATGCTCCTGATTTTCCAACCATTTCTTTATGTTTTTAAAAAGCTTCATTGATGTTGAATATAAATCCGGTCTGGCCTTTTCCAAACCCTAAATCTAACCTTACGTTTACTCTCTTTTTGAACTCCCACCGATAACCAAAACCATAATTAGGCAGAATATGTTTAACTTCGAAACTGGAAAATTTGGGAAACACGGTTCCCGCTCCTGCCCATACAGCTACACCATTTCGTTTCCAGACATGCTGACGTAGTTCTATCTGGGCATCCATGGCACATTTATCCCGGTAACGCCCTTCGTAATAACCACGCATAGAATAAGAACTTCCCAATGTTGCCATCAATCCCCAAGGCGGATTACCGTAATTCAGCAACGTATGGAATTGTCCTGCCAATACTCCCCCCTTCCATACTGGATGATAATAGCTGGTAGTCAGTTCTGTGCTACTGAATGCATATTTGTTGCCCAGAAATGCGGGGCTGAACCGTTGGTCTATTCTCAGGTAGTAACCGCTGTAGGCATTCGTGAGGAAATCCCGTGAATCATAGAGTAATGAAAATCCAAGGCTTGTATTGGTAGTCCGGGCTTTCATTCCTTCCCACAGTTCGGGCTTTTCAAAATCGTGGCCGTAGACATAATCAAAGACTGCCATCGGACCAATGTAGAAGTTCCGCGCTACACGAGTCATGAAGTCTACTTTTACTTGTGCCTGGAAGCGGTCATAATCACTTTCATTATCGTCATTAGAACCGTTCTCATATCCTTTTCCCCAATACAGACTGGGGAATGAATAAAAATAAAGATTGTAGTTCAGACGGTATTTGTCTTGTGGAAAGAGGTGGTTTCCACGTATACCCAACAAATAGAAACCTACCGTAGATACATCACCGTATAAAGATACATTAGATGGCGGAAGGATGGTATCATTCAGGTCTGTACGGTATAATCCGGCCGCTACCAGACCGATACCGAACTTAGTGTCACTGGAATAATGAGGCCCTCCGATAACGCTGAAGTCAAACTTCTTGTTTTTCTTCTCTTTATTGGCATCATTAAAATAGTCCAGGAATTTCTTGAAGAAACTTTTCTTTTGTGGTAAGGTGTCAGTTACAGAAACAGAAGATGCAACTGAAACATCTGCTCCTGTGTGGCCTTGTGCCCATATATCGGTTGCTATTAGTAATAACAGCACCGGCAATATCCATTTCGTTAGTTTAGCGTCCATGATTATACCTGTAGGAAACTACGTCGGCAAATTTAGTTTTATTTTTAATCATATAATAACAATAATCTGAAGTATTTTGTTCAAACTTCTTCCTTTAAGAAAAAAAGATGAAGAAATAAGAAATCCAGAACTTTATTCCCTATTTAGCGTTATTCTTTTAGAACGAATAACGAACTTCATTATGAAAACAAAAATGGATATTCCCGATAAAGAGGGACGAAAACGACTTGTGATTGTGGGTGGCGGCTTTGGTGGGTTGAAGTTGGCACGAAAATTGAGAAGCGATAAATTCCAGATAGTGTTATTGGACAAGAATAATCATCATATTTTCCAACCCCTACTCTATCAGGTAGCAACCGCCGGTATTGAACCGAGTGCAATTTCTTTTCCTTACCGCAAGATATTTAAAAAGAGAAAACATTTCCATATACGTATCTGTGAGGCACAACGGGTGATTCCCGAAGATAATGTTCTGGAGACTTCCATCGGGGCTCTTTCATACGACTATCTGGTCGTATCTACCGGATGCCGTACCAATTATTTTGGTAACGATGGGCTGTCTCAACGGACAATGGCCCTGAAGAATACTTCCGAGGCCCTGTTTAACCGCAACCAGATACTGGAAAGTTTTGAAAAAGCGCAGAATACCAGCAATCTGGAGAAAAGAAAACGCCTTATGACATTTGTCATCGTAGGTGGTGGTGCTACAGGTATAGAACTTTCCGGTGCATTGGCAGAAATGAAGAAATTTGTGCTTCCGCAAGACTATCCCGATCTTGATATGAACCTTATGCGCATTATCCTTGTGGATGGTGCCCCCCGTCTGCTTTCCGCTTTCTCTGAAAAATCTTCGGAAGAAGTGGCAAATTACTTGCTAAAACGTGATGTAGAAATCAGGACTAACGTACAGGTAACAAATTATGAAAACGGAATTATGACACTGAGTGATAACCGTACCTTGGAAACAACCAACGTCTTTTGGGTTGCAGGTGTACGTGCCAACAGCATAGAGGGACTTGCAAAAGAAGCCTATGGTCCCGGTAACCGCCTACTTGTTGATCTCTACAACTGTGTTCAGGGTTATAACAATATTTTTGCCATCGGTGATACTGCACTTATGATTTCCAAGGAATACCCGAAGGGACATCCACAAGTAGTTCAACCAGCCATTCAGCAAGCCCGTAATCTGATCCAGAATCTGGATAGAAAGGAACGGGGACTTGAAATGCAACCTTTTGTTTATCATAACAAAGGCTCCATGGCTACCATAGGACGCAATCACGCAGTGGTGGAACTGAAAAAACTTCGCTTCGGTGGTTTCCCCGCGTGGGCAGTATGGCTATTCATTCACTTAATGAGTATTGTCGGTGTAAAGAACCGTTTGTTTATCTTCGTAGACTGGATGTGGAGTTACTTTACATACGATCCTTCTTTGCGGGTAATTATAAAACCTTTGCGCAGAGATAAACCATAATGCCTTATTTTTCGTTATATTAAATATAAATGTTTAAAACGAACGACTATGCTTTACAAATTTTTATTCCCGTCTAAACCGGATGGAGCAGCAGCGTCTGCTATATTGTTAATAGTGAGAATTATATTTGGTCTGTTATTAATGAATCACGGCATCGAAAAGTGGTCTAATTATCAGGAGTTATCCGCTGTATTTCCCGACCCGCTGGGTGTGGGTAGTCCTCTTTCCTTAGGATTAGCCATATTCGGTGAATTGGCTTGTTCTATGGCATTTATCATTGGATTCCTTTACCGTCTGGCAATGCTGCCGATGATATTTACAATGGGGATGGCATTTTTTGTCATTCACGGAAACGATCCGTTTGCGGTCAAAGAACTGGCTTTTATATATCTGGTGGTATATGTACTGATGTATATTATCGGTCCCGGAAAGTTTGCCGTAGACCACTGGCTGGGTAAGGCTTTGACTCCCAAAAAGCCTTAATTTTACCGGGGCTGTTTAACTGAAAATTTGTTTTTGTCTCTTATTTAAGTGTATTTTTCACAAAAAGCACTTATATTTGCCCGAAGAAAAAGAGCAAAGAGTTAAATCAATAAACTCAGTAAAACAAAAGAAAGTAATTATGAAAAAGAGTAATTTGAATTTGGCTGCAACCGTGATGATTTGTGGCGCATTTCTTTTCAGTTCTTGTATCGGTTCTTTCGGCCTGCACAGTAAATTGGTGAATTGGAACCAAAATATCGGTACAAAGTTTGTTAATGAGCTTGTTTATCTGGCTTGCAACATTATCCCCGTATATCCTGTTTGCTATCTGGCAGATGCGTTGGTAATCAACTCCATTGAATTCTGGAGCGGTTCCAATCCGATGGCTAACGTGGGTGATGTGAAGAAAGTAAAAGGTGAAAACGGAAACTATCTCGTAAAAACATTGGAGAACGGTTACTCTATCACAAAAGAAGGTGAAACCACTGCTATGGAGTTGGTTTACGACAAAGAATTGAACACTTGGAATGTTGTTGCAGAAGGTGTTAGCACTGAATTGCTGCAAATGAACGGTGATGGTACCGCACAGATGTATCTGCCGAATGGTGAAGCAATGAATGTGACATTGGATGCACAAGGCGTAGCTGCTGCTCGTCAGGCAACGATGATCAACACTTATTACGCTGCACGCTAATTAAGAAAAGAATTTGAATATGCGGGCGGATGAGCAATCATTCGCCCGTTGCTTTTTATACCCCTCCCGATTTTTTTAGAATGGGTAACCTACTGCAAAGTGGAAAGCGAAGTCACGTCCGAAGTCAGGCTTCAGAATGGGATAACGATCCTTTCCCATTTCAGGATTAATAGCCTTCATACCACCATCAAAGCGAAGTACAAAAAAATCCAGATCCAGACGTAGTCCCAGACCGTAAGCTACGGCTATTTGCTTATAAAACTGGTCAAACTTGAATTTACCTCCCGGCTGATCCTGATACTCGCGAATCGTCCAGATATTTCCCGCATCTACAAACAAGGCACCTCTGAACTTCCAAAATAAACGTGTGCGGTATTCTATACTGGCATCCAGTTTAATATCACCCGACTGGTTCATGAAGTTACCTTTTTCATCAGAAAAACTACCGGGACCGAGACTACGTACCGACCATCCGCGTACACTGTTTGCTCCACCCGAGAAATAACGTTTCTCAAAAGGAATCATCTGCGCGTTTCCATAAGGAATAGCAATGCCTCCCCCAATATGAAATGCAATAGAATTACGGTTATCAATGACGATATTTTTGGCAAAGTCCAAGTCACCCTTTATATATTGCGCATACGGAATATTCAAGATAGTATATTCGTCCTGATCATTCTTCTTTAAATTGCTCATTTTAGAAAGCACATACAAAAGATTTCCCGCAGACTCAAAGTTGAAACGTATGCTATAAGAATTACCAATCACCGCATTGTTCATCAAAGCCTGCCCCGCACTGTTGTAGATGTAACTATATCCGGTACGGACAATCAAACGGTCTTTATAGTTATACTCCAATAAATAGTTCTTTTCATCGTTCAGGAATTTATCTTCAAATTCGGGCTCTATCCACGGCATATACAAATAGTTGATGTCCAGGAGATCTATACGGTGTTGCGAACGCTGGCGCTGCAAGCCCCATTTATAACTCCATGAACCGGATGCAACGATGCGTGTAAATTCCGGACGCATCTGATAATTATATTGCAGCCCGAATTCCGTAGTTGCCCTTATTTTCCGTTTGAAATCATTGGATATGAACGGGAACATAAAGCGGGGGAAGTTTATGCTGGTCTCCACACCAAGTTCCGTATAGTTGTCATTCTTATACCCTAAACCGGAAACAGCTTCATAGGCTCCGCGAAGCTTAACCAGGAAAGTTTCGGAACCTCTGAATACATTGCGATTCTGAAAGGATACAGATGCCGCGGCACCCAAATCACCCGCAGAGTTTGTTCCCTCCAGCTCGAAAGATACAGACTGATGTTTATTCTTCGTCAACATTACATAGGCATTCAGCTTTGCGCTATCACCTACCTGTGTTTCAAAGAAACGTACATTGGTATATTTCAATACCGGTAGGCGTCCGAAGTTGGAATAAGTGCGCTGCACATCCTGTTCATTGTAAAGATCTCCCGGAGTTATCCGCAGATTATCAGTCAATACTTTGGGGCGCAGGTACAATTTATCCTTATAATATATGGGAAACCCTTTATAGTGTATCGAATCATTGATTTCTACACTACTGAGAGCTGAAGATTGCAGCACGTTATAGTCCGCAATGAAATTCACTTTATTAATTGTATATTGTGGATGATCCTGCAACTCGGCACCGGAATGCTGTCTGTAACGTGCCAGATGCAAGGTCAGATCCACCTGATAAGTGCCACGTACCGTATCTGCCGTATAAGAAATATAATCTTTATTGAATTTGTAATAACCGTTGCGAAGCAGGTTGCTCGTGATCCGTTGGCGTTCACTGCCCAGTATGTTGGCATTGAAGTACATACCTTCGGATAAATAGGTCGATGCAGAATCTTTCTGCATATATTCCCAGATCTTTTCATCCTGAACATCATATTTCAGACTACGGACAATATACGGCTCTCCGGTGTTTACTTTATAAGCCAGTTTTACCTTTTTCTTCTTGATTTTTGGGATGCACTCTACGGTAGCACCCATGTACCCCATATTCTGAACGGCTTTCGTCATTTCCTCCCGGGAACGTTCAGTCTCTTCCTCACTATAGATTACGGGGGCATCTCCCAACCTGCGTAATGCTCTGTTCACCCAGCGGGTAGAATCACGTCCTGACCAGTTGTAAACATACAACTGGGTTTTAATCAGACTGAACCATTTGGAGTTCGGATTTTGCCGCACATATATGGACAAATTAGAAGGCTTCACATTTTTATTATCAGTATGTATGCGCACTTCATCCAGCAAGTATGAACCATCTGGCACATATTTGGTGGTCGAGCAGGAAGCTAATGTAAGTATGGCAGCAGTAAGTAGTGCGTAGTGGAAGCCTTTCTTCATACCAGAATTAATAAATTGCGCATAATTGACTACAAATATAAATCTATTTTTTCTTTTCCGAAATAAAAAACCGGATGAAGTGTGTTCCGTTTTTTGATTATATAGAAATAATCACGTACTTTTGCCAAACGATAACATTTAAGCTATGGCACTGAGCAAAAACCGTATCAAATATATCCACTCGTTGGAGCTGAAGAAGAATCGTAAAACAGAAAAAGTCTTTCTGGCAGAGGGTCCTAAACTGGTAGGCGATTTGTTAGGACATTTTCCCTGCCGCTTTCTGGCGGCTACGCCCGAATGGCTATCGCAACATCCCAAGCTTCCGGTAGAAGATGTTTCGGAAGTGTCTGACGAAGACCTCTCCCGCGCCAGCTCATTGAAAACTCCCCAGCAAGTGCTTGCCATATTCGAGCAGCCGGAATATGAAATGGATGCTTCCGTCATCAGCCATTCGCTTTGTCTGGCGCTGGACGATGTGCAAGATCCGGGAAATCTGGGCACCATCATTCGTCTGGCAGATTGGTTTGGAATAGAGCATATCTTCTGTTCTCCGAACACCGTAGATGTATATAATCCAAAGACGGTTCAAGCCACCATGGGAGGCATTGCCCGTGTGAAACTGCACTATACTCCCCTGCCCGACCTCATTCAAAGCCTAAAGGATATACCTGTTTATGGTACTTTCCTCGATGGAGAAAATATGTACACACAAAAATTATCATCCAACGGATTGATTGTGATGGGTAATGAAGGCAACGGGATCGGGAAAGAAGTGGAGCAACTCATTAACCGCAAACTTTATATTCCCAATTATCCCGCAGAGAGGGAAACGTCCGAGTCACTGAATGTGGCAATTGCTACCGCAGTAGTCTGTGCCGAGTTCCGTCGACAGGCAGCATCGTTGTAAAATCGAAAGGATAAAGCAGATAAGCACTCATTCCGGAAGGAAACGTTTCTTTGCAGAAAACTTCCGGAAGTTCATGTAATACTTCATTTGATTTCTGGAATATACCGGAGTAGTCTTTGGAAATATCTTCTTCATTATTCAATAAAGCAATGATTCCGGGAAACCATTCCACTCCTTCAATCTCCTCTGTCAAGGGAAAGGCGGACACGACTTGCCCTTCTTCCACCCCTACCACATATTGTTTGAGATAACCATGTCCGGGCAGAAAAATAAAGTGTGAAGCAAATCGTTTGATCATCAGGGGTTATCTTTACGGAATTGAACGTGTTCCGGTTTGTCCAACTTCTTCAGTGCAGGTTCCGAAGACGGACGTGGACGGGCAGCATCACGTCTGCGCGGATTGTCGTTTATCTTTTCTTCCACAGGTTTGAGTTCCTCTTTCTTGAGTTCCTGAGATTCTATTTTCTCTGTCTTAACAGAATCTTTCTGAATAGAATCATTCTTAGCAAACGACAGTGTATCCGTAGCATGATAACGCATCAGCGAAATGCGGTCGGTCAGCAATGTACGGGTAGCCTGTGCTGCGGGATAATAGATATACCCACGTATTTCCCGGATTTCTCCCAACGTATCGGCAAAGAGTGAAACCGTTTCCATACCCGATTTGTATACTTTCTGAATATCACTGATTATGCTGTCCTTATAGACAATCTGCATAGCCATGACGGGAGCATATAAGGAATCCGGCGCACCGTTGTGGAAGCGGAAACGAACGTTCCATCGCAAAGTATCGCGGTCTTTAAAGTTGGTATCTGAAGGTAAAACGAAAGTAATCTTGTTGTCCATCGGCATACCTGTCAGCTGGTAAATACGTTGCCATGCCCATACATCAATACTGTCACCCGGAAGACTTTCCTTCGGCTTATTGTCACGTATGGCAATTAAATGATTGACAGCATCCCGCTCCGCTTTCAGCCTTGCGTTTACTTTCTCATAAATCTTGGTGAGTACTTCCGGATTACGCGTGAACCAAACCATTGAAGAGTCAAATTCGGCTTGCGTAATGCCATGCTTTTTAAACACCGATTCAATGTACAACACCCTTTTATAGCCATCGGTATAAGGGACTTCTTCCCCCATAGCCTTTGCTATATGGTAGTCATAAAGCACATTTTCCATTTTAGCATCCGATATAACTACCTTGGGTCTTTTCACCTGACAGGCTGTCAAACAAGATGCTAACAGGAATATGCTAAACCATTGAATTCGACGCAGACCTTTCATGATTTCTTTATTGCATGATAAGAGTCATTCAAATATTTGCTGTAAAATAATAACAGGGCAATAATACCACAACTGATAGCGGCATCGGCAAGGTTGAATATCGGGCTGAAGAATATGAAATGATCCCCACCTACCAACGGCATCCATTGAGGCCAGTTCGTATCAATGATAGGAAAATAGAACATATCCACCACCTTTCCGTAGAACAAAGGAGCATATCCTCCGCCTTCCGGCAGGAATGTAGCTATCTGCGAATGTGTACTCTCATTGAACAACACACCGTAGAATACACTGTCGATAATGTTACCCAATGCTCCCGTAAGAATCAGAGATACGCACACGATATAACCTGTCTTCAAGCCCTGCTTAATAATTCTCGTCAAATACCACCCTATCGCTCCTACGGCAACAATACGGAACAAGGTAAGGAATAACTTACCGAATATCTCCATACCGAACGCCATACCGTTATTCTCGGTAAAGTAAATATAAAACCACGTAGGCGGTTCTGCATTTACCATGCCCAGTTTCTCATAAAGCCATTTAATAGCGTTTTCGCTCTGATGCCAATACATGTGGGTCTTGACATAGATCTTGATTATCTGGTCAGCAATTAGTACCGAGAAAATAACGAGCAGCGCAATGCGACCTTTCGTGAGGTATTTGTTCATCCTTACTTTTTCGTATTATTTTTCGCCTCAATGCTCAGCGTAGCATGAGGCACAGCGCGCAAACGTTCGGCAGGAATCAATTTACCTGTTTCACGACAAATGCCATACGTTTTATTCTCAATGCGTACCAATGCGGCCTGCAATCCCTGGATAAACTTCAACTGACGTTGAGCCAGGCGTGTAGTTTCTTCTTTGGACAAGGTGTTGGCACCTTCTTCCAAAACTTTGTACGTAGGAGACGTATCGTCGGTGTCATTACCGTCGGCTCCGGTTAAACTGGCTTTCAGCAATTCATAATCGCGTTGTGCCAATTCTAACTTCTCATTAATAATGGCGCGGAATTCTTCCAATTCAGCATCCGAGTATCTTGTTTTTTCTGCCATAACTTTACGTGTTTAATCGTTAGTATTTTATTCTTTTACAACGCTTACGTACAGGGAGAAATCGTCAAAGTTTAGTTCCGTGCCGTTTTCCACCTCATCGGTCAGCGTCAGTGAGGTTCCTAAAACCTGGTTACAAATATAGTCTTTATATTCGTTTACCGCATCATCTGTTTGCTGATTTTTTGATAATGTAATCTTTATTTTGTCCGTTATCTCCAAACCACTTGACTTACGGATATTCTGAATACGGTTAACCAGTTCACGGGCAACGCCTTCCCGGCGAAGCTCTTCTGTTACGGTTACATCCAGAGCAACAGTCAGTTTTCCTTCGTTGGCAACCAGCCATCCCGGAATATCTTCGCTAAAGATTTCGACATCAGCAGTTTCTACAACCACATCCGCACCATCCAGTTGCAAAGTATAAGAACCATTCTTTTCCAGTTCGGCGATAGCTTCCTGTGACATTTCTGCTACAGCGGCAGCTACGGCTTTCATCTGTTTGCCGAATTTCGGTCCCATCTTCTTGAAGTCACATTTCACTTTCTTCACCAGCACACCGGCAGCACCGTCTACGAACTTGATATCCTTCACGTTCACTTCGCTCATGATAAGTGCTTTTACGGCTTCGATGTGGGCACGTTGTTCCTCGTCCACTACCGGTATCATGATACATTGCAGCGGCTGGCGTACTTTGATGTTCACCTTACGGCGCAAAGCCAATACCATGGAAGTTACATCCTGTGCCATTTGCATGCGGGCTTCCAGTTCCTTGTCTATCATTTCCTCGTTATATTCGGGGAATTTAGCCAAGTGTACGGACACCACGTTGTCGCGTCCAGTTGCAGTAACCAAGTCCATATAGAGCTTGTCTGCATAGAACGGAGCAATGGGCGACATCAGTTTGGCAACGGTTTCCAAACAAGTGTACAAAGTCTGGTATGCAGATAACTTATCCTGCGTAAATTCACCACCCCAGAAACGTTTACGGTTCAGACGAACGTACCAGTTGGAGAGGTTGTCGTTTACGAAGTCGGATATCAGACGTCCGGCCTTTGTCGGCTCATATTCGCTATAGCAAGTATCCACTTCTTTTATCAGCGTATTCAGTACAGAGAGTATCCAACGGTCTATTTCAGGACGTTCAGCCATCGGCACGTCAGCTTCCTTGTATTCGAATCCGTCTACATTGGCGTAGAGGGAGAAGAAAGAATACGTATTATATAATGTACCGAAGAACTTGCGACGAACTTCTTCGATGCCGTCTACGTCGAATTTCAGGTTATCCCACGGAGAAGAGTTGGTGATCATGTACCAGCGCAAGGGGTCGGACCCGTATTTCTCGATAGTAGAGAAAGGATCTACGCCATTGCCCAGACGCTTGGACATCTTGTTACCATTCTTGTCAAGCACCAATCCGTTAGAGATAACAGCCTTGTAAGAGATGGTATCGAATACCATTGAAGCGATTGCATGGAGCGTAAAGAACCAACCGCGAGTCTGATCCACACCTTCTGCGATAAAGTCGGCAGGGTAAACCTGATGGCTATCCAGCAGTTCTTTATTCTCGAACGGATAGTGGATTTGTGCATACGGCATGGCACCGGAATCGAACCATACATCTATCAGGTCCGCTTCACGCTTCATGGGCTTGCCGTCTTTGGATACGAGGATGATATCATCCACATACGGACGGTGCAAGTCTATTTTATCATAATTTTCTCCATTGTACTCACCGGGTACGAAACCTTTATCCTTATAAGGATTGGACTTCATGAATCCGGCAGCTACGGATTTCTCTATTTCATTATAAAGCTCTTCGACAGAACCGATGCAGATTTCCTCGCTGTTGTCTTCCGTGCGCCAGATAGGCAGCGGAGTACCCCAGTAACGTGAACGGCTCAGGTTCCAGTCATTCAGATTTTCCAGCCACTTGCCAAAACGTCCCGTACCGGTGCTTTCCGGTTTCCAGTTGATCGTCTTGTTCAGCTCTATCATGCGGTCTTTGCAAGCGGTAGAGCGGATGAACCAGCTATCCAACGGATAATACAATACCGGTTTGTCCGTACGCCAGCAGTGCGGATAATTGTGCACATGCTTCTCTATCTTGAACGCCTGATTGTTGGCTTTCATCATCATGCAGAGACTTACGTCAAGACTTTCGTCCTGATCTGTCAGGTTCGGATCGTAAGCGTTCTTCACGAAACGGCCTGCATATTCTTTATATAAGTCTACGTTTACACGTTCTTTCACGAAGTTCTCGTCCAGCTCGTCCAGTTTATAGAACTTACCGGTCAGGTCCACCATCGGGCGGAGTTCACCTTTCTTATTGATGAGTTGCAACGGCGGAACACCGGCGGCTTTCGCTACCTGGGCATCGTCCGCACCGAATGTCGGAGCAATATGTACGATACCTGTACCGTCTTCTGTCGTCACATAGTCACCTGAGATTACACGGAATGCGCCTTCACCCGGATTCACCCAAGGTATCAGTTGCTCATATTCCATACCCACAAGTTCCGGACCTTTATATTCTCCTACAACTTTGAAGGGTATCAGCTTGTCTCCCGGTTTGTAATCTTCCAGGGCGATGTCTTCCGCTTTCTTGTTGAAGTGCGTGTAAAGCAAAGCTTTGGCAAGTACAACGGTGATTTTCTCTCCGGTGTATCCGTTGTAGCTTTGTACGGCTACATAATCTATCTTCGGGCCTACACAAAGCGCGGTATTCGAAGGCAATGTCCACGGAGTGGTAGTCCATGCTATGAAGTATGGGGTTCCCCACTCTGCCATTTCCGGCTTCGGGTTCTTCATCTTGAACTGTGCCACACAGGTCACATCCTTCACGTCGCGGTAGCAACCGGGCTGGTTCAGTTCGTGTGAGCTCAGTCCTGTTCCGGCAGCGGGAGAATATGGCTGTATGGTGTACCCTTTATAAAGATACCCTTTCGTATAGAGTTGCTTCAACAGCCACCACAAGGTTTCGATGTAGCGGTTGTCGTAGGTGATATAAGGATCGGTCATGTCTACCCAATACCCCATCTTGTGAGTCAGATCTTCCCATTCTTTGGTGAACTTCATCACATCTTTGCGGCAGGCAGCGTTATAGTCGGCTACGGAGATCGTTTTACCGATATCTTCCTTGGTGATGCCCATTGCTTTTTCCACACCCAGTTCCACGGGAAGTCCGTGTGTGTCCCAGCCGGCTTTACGTTTCACCAGGAAACCTTTCATGGTTTTGTAACGGCAGAAAATATCTTTGATGGAGCGAGCCATTACGTGGTGAATGCCCGGCATACCGTTGGCAGAGGGCGGTCCTTCATAAAAAACGAAAGAAGGACAGCCTTCACGTTCTGTCATACTCTTGGCGAAAACCTGGTTCTCGTCCCATTTCTTCAACACTTCCGCGTTTACCTTTGAGAGGTCGAACTGCGAATATTCGGCAAACTTCTTACCCATCTTATTTGCAATTTAACTATTTACAATTTAACGATTAAGGAGACACTTTGAAACATGCTAAAGCGACCCTCCTTATTTTAAGGGTGCAAAGTTACAAAAAAGTTAGAGAAAAGATATTATTGAATAGAAAAAAACATATCTAAATGGAATGAGACAAACAGAATACGAATACAATATGCTATTTTTGCAAAAAATAAAAGGCTGATATTTATGGAACAATTAGATGTATTCGACTGCTCAAACGTGCTTATAGCAAGTTACTTCACCGACGACCGGGGATGTGCTCACGAAAACAGGGAACATACGCTCATTTACCTCTGTTCCGGAGAACTGGAAATTGAAGAACGGGGAAAGAAAACCGTTTTGCACCCGGGAGATTGTGCCTTTATGCGGCGTGACAACCGGATGTGGTTACAGAAAAAAGTCGGGGACGATAAACCTTACCGTTCTGTCGTGCTGAAATTTTCGAGGGCTTTCTTGAGAGAATTTTATCAGACACTCAACCACCAGCAACTCCCTGTTGATTCCAAACGCGAAAAAGTAAGCCTCCGTGTACTGCCAAGCAACAGGCCGGATATCCGGTCGCTGTTTGAATCGGTTATCCCCTATTTCGATGCAGGCGAAAAGCCATCGGAAGAAGTGCTGAAACTAAAAATGATCGAAGGAGTCTATGTACTGCTCAACACTGACCGCAATCTCTATGCCTCACTGTTCGATTTCGTCGAGCCGTGGAAAATAGACATTCTTGACTATCTGAATGAAAATTATATGTGCGATCTCTCGATGAAGGAAATTGCAAGTTATACCGGACGCAGTTTGGCTACCTTCAAGCGGGACTTTGCCAAAGTAAGTGACCTTACGCCGCAGAAATGGATTATCAAACGACGCTTGGAAACAGCGCATGATTTAATTAAGTCGGGAAAAAAGAAAGTGACGGAGGCTTGTTTTGATGTAGGCTTCAAGAATTTGTCGCATTTTTCCAAAATATATAAGGAAAATTACGGAGTTGCACCATCTTGGTGAGATGAGCTTTATAACAAAGAATTTTGAGCCTCGCAGCAAAATTGTTGCGGGGCTCTCTTCGTAAATTTGCACCCGAACATTAAAACATCAGGATCATGGAAGAAATGAATAAAAAGAATCTCAGCCGTCGCGGGTTCCTTAAGACGGCGGCATTAGCGGGTGCAGCATTGGCCATGCCCGGCGGATTAGACAACGTTTTTGCGGCCGGAACGAAACAACAACCAGAAACATCCGGCAAAGATACCGATGCCGCACATATTACGGGCCATCGCGTATTGGGTACCGGCGAGGCGGTCTTCGAGGTCTCAGCCCTTGGCTTCGGTGTGATGGGCATGACCTATAACCGCAGCCAGCATCCGGACAAGAAGCAATGCATCCGGTTATTGCACGAAGCGGTGGATCGTGGGGTGACACTCTTCGATACAGCCATCATCTACGGGCCGCTGAATAATGAAGAACTGGCAGGGGAAGCCTTATCCGAGTTCAAAGGAAAGATCAATGTAACCACCAAATTCGGACATGAAGTCATCAATGGCAAGGGAACCGGTCGGCAAGACAGCCGTCCGCAGACTATCCGTCGTTATTGTGAAGAATCACTCCGTCGTCTCCGACTCGATTCGTTGCCGATGTTCTATCAGCATCGTGCCGATCCGAATGTATCGGCGGAAGAGGTGGCATCGACTATTGCCGATCTGATGAAAGAGGGCAAGGTACAACGCTGGGGAATGTGCGAGGTCAGCCCTGAAACTATTCGTAAAGCCCATGCAGTATGTCCGCTCACTGCCATTCAGAGCGAATATCACTTGATGCACCGTCTTGTGGAGGATAATGGAGTACTTGATACCTGCCGGGAATTGGGCATTGGCTTTGTTCCATACAGTCCGATTAATCGCGGTTTTTTGGGTGGCTGCATTAACGAATACACGGTTTTTGATTCGAACAACGACAACCGTCAGACTTTACCGCGTTTCCAACCGGAAGCGATGCGGGCGAATATGCGTATTGTAAATGCACTGCAAGCCTTCGGTCGCACGCGGGGCATGACTTCGGCACAGGTGGCACTCGGCTGGTTGTTGCAGAAAGCGCCGTGGATCGTACCGATTCCCGGAACGACGAAATTGTCGCACTTGGAAGAAAATCTGCGAACGTTGGAATTTGCCCTTTCGCCCGAAGAGTGGAAAGAACTGGAAGTGGCAGTTGCTACCATTCCGGTGGTGGGAGACCGTTATAATGCCGAACAGCAACGGCAGGTAGGACGTTGAGAAAAGATTCTGCTCACTTTATTTTGTCCGATTCTATCGTTTTTACGCAATTTATACTTATTTTTGCCTGTCGCAATTATTTATTCACCCAAACAAAACATCAAAAATAGTAGTATGGACAAAGATCTAAAAAAGGTTGTGGTACTTCTGGCACACCCCAACATGGAAAACTCACAAGCCAATAAAGCCCTGTTTGATGCCATAAAGGATATAGAAGATGTGGCTATATTTAATCTATACGAGATGTCAGAGCAAGATATTCTCAATATGGATGCATGGAGCCGGATTATATCTCATGCCAATGCGGTGATATACCAGTTCCCGTTTTATTGGATGTCGGCACCCTCTTTATTAAAGAAATGGCAGGACGGGATATTTACCTATTTGGCAAAAACTCCGGCAGTAGCCGGTAAACCTTTGTTGGTGGCTACCACTACCGGTTCTGAATTTGATGCGTACCGAAGTGGAGGAAGAAATCGCTTCACGGTGGATGAACTTTTGCGTCCTTATCAGGGTGGTGCTGTGCATGCAGGGATGGTATGGCAGACTCCTTTCGTGGTGTATGGTATGGGAACACCCGATGCGGAAAAGAATATTGCCCTGGCAGCGGATCTTTATAAAAAACGGGTGATGGCACTTATCGGGAAAGATAAATTAGAAGATAGCTGGTAAAATGTAAAGTATCAGTCGAAATACTTGATTTTGCCTTTCCGATGTTGTATCTTTGTAGAAACTTTAAGCTGAGTTTTATTATAAACCTAAACCCTTGGTAAAATGGCAATAGTTATTCTTTCTTTTTCGGAAACTTTTAAACGGTGCATTAATTTGACAGATGCTTCATTTAGAGCAAGCTGTTTGCCGGATAACTATGGGTGGTTTACTCGTTAGAAAATTAAATATTATAATTATTTCAGATATTCGGACATAATAATAAGCAAAAAAGAAGATAAGGTGGTATTTCCTCACAAGGATTTGCCACCTTTTTTGTTGACATATATTGAATCAGGAATTAAAGCTCATTTCTGTGCTGTTAATAAACGTTGGATACATTCTTAAAAAACATTCTGGTTATTCTTTAAAAACGTTGTTTGCGGTTATTAATAAGCTGTTTTAAATGTCACAAATTCAGAATTGTTTTATTTCATTAAAAAAGAAAATAATTCATTCTGAAATATATGATAACATAATATCTATGAAGAAATATTATCCAACAATCCGAGCAATCAGTAACCGTGATGCGCAGTGTTGGAGATAAATACTTATATTATAAGTCACTTCTTTTGTCTTTCAGGTCGCGTACTCTGCCATCATCTCAGGATGAAGTATTTCCCGTATGAACCCTAAATTACATTGACCGATTTTAATCAGATAGATGAGATTCTAAAGATTATCGATACGAAAGGCATCAACTACATGCGTATCGGGGAACTGAAAAACAAGGATATGCAAGTCTATCGGCAACAAAGCAAGATAGAGGCACTGAAAGCCGCAAAAAAGAAAGCAGAATATTTGGTGGAAGCATTAGGCAAACGCCTGGGAGATGTCATTCGCATTGTCGAACCGCAGGAAAGCGCAGGTTATCCCCGGTATTTTGCAGCTCAGAGCAATGTGAGTTCATCACAGGCAGAAGCTTACGATGCTTTCCGTACGATAAAACTGAATTACTCGATGCTGGTGAGGTTCGAGATAAAGTAGAATCGTACGGAAAGCAACGAAATGATTTATTTCTTCATCTTTACCTCATACAAGTCGTTTCTCCTGTCTTTCAGATTGCGCACACTGCCGTAAGTATGCAATTCATTCAATAAATCCAGATCCACATCAGATACCAGTATCATTTCTGTATTCGGTGTGGCTTCTGCACGCTTGCCATCCGTCGGGAATGCAAAGTCGCAGGGAGTAAATACACCTGACTGTGCATACTGAATATCCATATTGTGAACACGCGGAAGATTACCTACACTACCGGCAATGACAACGAAACATTCATTTTCAATGGCACGGGCATGGGCGCATACCTTTACGCGTGAGTAAGCATTTTGCGTATCCGTCAGGAAAGGAACGAATAAAATCTGCATACCCTGGTCTGCCATAATACGGGATAGTTCCGGGAATTCCACATCGTAGCAAATCAGTACGCCAATCTTAGCACAATCCGTATCGAATGTCTGTAAAGCCTTTCCACCGCTCAATCCCCAACTTTTTATCTCATCAGGTGTGACGTGCAACTTCTCATACATCTCAAAACTACCATCGCGGCGACAAAGGAAACCGACATTATACAAAAGTCCATCTTCTTTAATAAGCGGCATACTACCCGTAATGATATTGATGTTGTAACTGATAGCCAACTTTACAAATCGTTCTCTAATCTCCTCTGTATAAGCCGCCAATCCGCGAATGGCCTGTGACTCCCCTTCATTATTGAATCTTGCCATCAGCGGAGCATTGAAGTATTCGGGGAAAAGAATGAAATCACTCTTATAATCGGATACGGCATCCACAAAGAATTCTACCTGTTCAAACAGGTCATCCAGTGTCTGATAACTACGCATCTGCCACTGCACCAACCCTACGCGCACGGTGGTTTTCGGTGCAATATATTCTTCTGTAGGTTCCTGATAGTAAATATTATCCCACTGCAACAGGCAAGCATAATGCTTGGATTCCTCGTCATTCGGCAGGTAATTGCGCATCACCTTGCGTACATGGAAATCATTGGAAAGCTGAAAGGTCAATACAGGATCGAAAATTTCTTTCTGCTTTACCTTATCTATATACTCTTTCGGGCGAAGTTGATCCGAGTATTTATAATAGTTGGGTATACGCCCGCCAAACATAATAGCTTTCAGATTCAGAGTTTCGCAAAGCTCCTTGCGATATTCGTACATACGGCGTGCCAGGCGAAGCCCACGATATTGGGGATGAATAAAGACTTCAATACCATATAATATATTGCCTTTAGGGTTATGGGTGTTGAAGGTTTCTTTACCCGTCACCTGTGCATAAGTATGATCGTTCTTCACATCATCGTAATTCACAATGATGGAAAGTGCGCAGCCGACAATCTTTTCATCTACCACGGTTACAATCTGTCCTTCGGGGAAAATTCGGATGAGTTTTTCAATTTGTTTGTGTGTCCAAAACACATCGCTGCCATCCGTATATACACGGGTGAATGATTGCGCCAGTTGCTCATAGTCTTCTATCTGTAAATTACGCAACTGTACTTTGTTGATTTTCAATGAGTCCATAATGTCTCTTTTTTTACCAGAAGTTAAATCCGCTGCAAAGGTACGGTTTAAACTTATACATTGTCTCTCGGAGTGCACATTTTTGCGAAAGACGGATTTTGCAATAAAAAAGAAATGAGGATTTAACACTTTAGGAATAAGAGTATTTTGCTTTTTTTATACTTTTGTGGCGTTTTCTACAACTTTCAGTTTATTCCTTACTTAAATTTTAAAAATTATGGCTAAAAAGATGCTATTCCTATTTGTGCTTTTGCTTTCCCTTACAGGAATGCTCAAAGCACAGGTAACTACTGCCGGAATGAGTGGTAAAGTGACGGCTGACGAAGAGTCTGTCATCGGCGCTACGGTTGTAGCCGTACACGAACCTTCCGGAACCAGTTACGGTACTGTTACCAATGTAGACGGGCGTTTCAGTCTGCAAGGTATGCGCTCCGGTGGTCCTTACAAGGTGACGGTATCTTATATCGGTTATCAGACGGCAATCTATACAGGCATCCAGCTGCAACTGGGTGAAACTTATTCATTGAATGTAACCCTGCACGAAGCTTCGGAATTATTGGGAGAAATCACCATTACGGCCAGCAGGTCAAAGTTCAGTGCTGAAAAGACAGGAGCCACTACCAATATTTCTTCTGAACAACTCACCACATTGCCCAGTATTAACCGCAGTATCAGCGACTTTACCCGCATCTCCCCGTATGCGTCAGGAAACAGTTTTGGAGGCCGTGACGGACGCTCAAATACGTTCACGGTAGATGGTGCGAACTTGAATAATAACTTCGGTCTGTCGTCTGGTTTGCCAGGCGGTGGAAATCCTATTTCGCTGGATGCCATTGATGAAGTACAGGTGGTGATTGCCCCGTACGATGTACGTCAGGCAAACTTTATCGGTGCAGGCATCAATGCCATTACGAAGTCGGGTACAAACGCTTACAGTGGTAGCGCATATATGTACTTCAACAATGAAGTGATGCGCGGTAACAAAATTGGTGATACTGATTTCGGCGCACGTGCCGAAGAGTCTAAGACTGTTTACGGTGCTACATTTGGCGGTCCTATCATTAAAGACAAGCTGTTCTTCTTTGCAAATGTAGAATATGAAAAAAGTCCGCAGCAAGTGATTACATGGCGTGCGGCAAAAGAAGGAGAAACTCCGAATAACTCTACGATTTCACGAACAACAGAAGCTGATCTGGCGGAATTTTCCCAGATTCTGAAAGACAAATACGGATACAATACCGGTTCGTTCACAGATTTTCCTGCCGATGTCACCAACCTGAAATTATTGGGGCGTATTGACTGGAATATTAATCAGGGAAACAAGTTGAGCGTACGTTATAACTTTACTAATAACAAAACTTGGGACGCACCCAATGGAAGTTCGGGAAATACCGGGTATCGTTTGGCATACAATCGTGTTTCGGCTTACTCCATGTCTTATGCAAACTCTTGCTATTCTTTGCAGAACGTTGTAAATTCGGCTACTGCTGAATTGAACAGCCGTTTCTCTTCCAATGTTTCCAATCAGCTGTTGTTTACATACAGTGACATGAAGGATGAACGCGGAACGAACTCCAGCCCCTTCCCTTTCATTGATATTATGGCCGGACACTACGAAAACGGTAATCAGATATTAGAGCCTTACATGACCGCCGGTTACGAGTTGTTTACCTATAACAACCTGGTGAAGAATACGGTTATGACTATTGTGGATAACTTCACCTATTACCTGGGAGCGCATAAACTGACGGCAGGTATCAGTTACGAACGTCAGAAAGCCGGAAACTCATACATGCGCAACGGAACCGGATATTATCGCTATTCCAGCTTCGAAGATTTCAAGAATGGAGCTGCACCTGAGTCATTTGCCTTGGCTTATGGGTACAATGGCAATACAAAACCTTCTGCGGATGTGAAATTCGGTCAGCTAGGTGTTTATCTGCAAGACGAATGGAACATACGCGATAACTTTAAATTGACTGCCGGTATACGTATGGACAATCTCAGCTTCCTGAATGATATTATGCGCAATCAGGCTATCTACGATCTGAACTTCAACGGTATGCATATTGATACCGGTGCATGGCCCGATAGCAAACTGCAATTTTCTCCACGTGTAGGGTTCACCTGGGATGTGTTCAATGATAAGACGTTAAAAGTGCGTGGTGGATCAGGATTCTTCACCGGGCGTATTCCTCTGGTGTTCTTTACAAATATGCCTACCAACTCGGGTATGATTCAAAATCTGGTAAGCATTACCACCAGATATAAGGATGGTGTTGTAACCAGTCGTGATCCCCGCCTGGAATTGCTGAAAGGTAATATGATAACGGACGTAAACCAGATGATTTCGACACTGGGACTTCCTACTACTATCAGTCCGGAAGAAGGTGTGTTGCCAAGCTCTGTAGTGGGTATAGATTCTGACTTCAAGATGCCACAGGTCTGGAAGACGTCGTTGGCTTTGGATTACCAACTGCCTGTTTCTTTCCCTCTGACAGTTACATTGGAAGGAATGTTCTCTAAGGATATCAATGCGGTACGCCAATACAACTACAATGTACAGGCTCCGGATAAAGATAAATGGTCGCGTTTTAACGGACCGGATGATCGTTACATCTATCCCGAAAACTTTCTGCAACACACGAATATTAGTAGCGCGAACGTATTAACAAATACCTCCAAAGGCTGGGGATGGACAGGTAACATTACCGTAATGGCAGAGCCCGCCAAGAATGTGAATATTATGGCAGCCTATACTCATACCGAATCAAAGGAAATCAGTGGTATGCCCGGTTCGGATGCTAATTCCGCTTGGACAAACGTTCCATCCATCAACGGACCGAACAGCTCAGGACTCATGCGTTCGCAATATGTCACTCCCAACCGTGTAGTTGCTTCCATTAACTGGCGCGTACATTTGAATAAGAAAACATCTTCAAATTTCAGCCTCTTTTATAGCGGATATTCATCCAGTGGCTATAGCTTTATGTACTCTAATGATATGAATGGTGATGGCGTAACCAATGACCTTATATACATTCCGAAGACTAAAGATGAAATCAAGTTCACAAGTGCCGAAGATGCAGATGCTTTCTGGAAATTCGTAAATCAAGATCCTTATCTGAAGAAGCATAAAGGCGAATATGCCGAAGCTTATTCGGCACGTGCTCCCTGGGTACACCGCTTTGATTTCCGTTGGAGTCGCGACTTCTTCGTGAAGATTGGCAAAACTAAGAATACGCTGCAACTCAGCCTGGATATCCTAAATATAGGTAACTTGCTGAACAGCAAATGGGGTGTAACGAAAAACATGTCCAGCGCTAATGGTGGACGAATTCTGACCTATAAGGGTAAGGATGAGAGCAACACTCCTATTTTCTCTATGTACAAAGACAGTGACGGTAATTATCCTACCGAAAGCTTCACCCGAAACTTGAATTACAGCGAATGTTGGAAGCTTCAGATCGGTCTGCGATACGTATTCAATTAAAGATTCCGAACTTATATTTATCAAAAAAGAAAAGGTGCAACCGAAACATACCGATTGCACCTTTTTACATTTATAAGATATTAAAGGAGAGAGAATTTTATTTGTTTTTTCTCCAGAGTTTACTCATGTCTTCCAGAGTCTTGCCCTTCGTTTCGGGTACCCAACGCCAAACAAAGAAGGCGGCTGCAACGCAGATGATGCCATACAAACTGTATGCGAACATCGGACTGAAGTCGTACAGTGCTGGGAACGTGGACGATACAATATAATTGAATATCCATTGGAAAGCTACCGCAATGGCCACAGCTTTACCACGAATGGTGTTCGGGAAGATTTCTGAAATCAATACCCAGCAAATCGGTCCCCATGACATCATGAAGAATGCTGCGTATACAATTACGGAAAATACCGGAAGAATACCCTTGATTCCCATGCTGTCGCACATTGCCACTGCAAATGCACCTACCGCCATACCGATAGAACCGATAATCAGCAACGGCTTGCGTCCGAAACGGTCTACAGTAAAGATAGCTACAAGCGTAAATACAATGTTTACAATACCCATGATAACAGTTTGCATCATGCCACCGCCTTCAGCACCTGCACTTTCGAAAATACGCGGAGCATAGTATAATACTGCATTAATACCAATAGCCTGCTGGAATACGGAAAGCATGATACCGATAACAATAACTGCCACACCATAAGAGAACAACTTCTCGGTCTTTTCCTTGGAAGTAGCCTTGATTTCTGCCAGAATTTCTTTTGCTTTGTTTGCACCATTCACCTTCTCCAGGATAGAATATGCCTTTTCGTCCTGATGTACCAACACCAGATAACGCGGAGTCTTCGGTACGAAGAAAAGAAGGAAGCCGAATAATGCAGCCGGGAATGCTTCCGAACCGAACATATAACGCCATCCGGTTTGCACGCTCCACATATCCGAAGTGGCATTCACTGACAATATACCTTCAGCGCTTTTATCGATAATAGGATTCGTGTGGTCGCCCATGATCAGGAAGTTGACGAAGTAAACCACCAACATACCGAAGATAATGGCAAACTGGTTACAAGATACCAGCGTTCCACGAATATTAGAGGGTGCAATTTCTGCGATGTACATCGGACATACGGCAGAGGCAAGACCTACACCGATACCGCCCAATACGCGATACAAATTGAATGCGATGAGCAATTCCATGTTTGGCTCACCGTAGTTGAAGAATAAAAATTCGGGATAGTAAGAACCCAATGCAGACAGGAAGAACAGCACGGATGCCAATCTCAACGAATTGCGTCGTCCCAGGCGGGAAGCGAAGAAACCGGAAAGAGCACCACCGATCACACAGCCGATAAGTGCGCTGGAAGAAGTGATACCGTGCATCACCTTGTCATATTGGAAATCCGTAGCCATCAGGAAGAAAGCTTCCAAGCCCTTCTCCGCACCCGAGATTACCGCCGTATCGTAACCGAACAGCAGGCCTCCCAAAATGGCAACGGTTGTAATAGAATACAGGTAGAGTTTACTACCATTGTTAGCATCATTCATGATAAAAAAGATTAGGTTGATAAATGAGAAAGGATAGTGGTTAACGGGATAGTGATTAGTGATAAGCAACACTGCTAATCACTAATCACTCACCGCTAATCATTAGCAATACATATTCACGATTGCTTCATACAATTCTTGTTTACCGCTGGTTTGTTTCGGTTCGCCGTTAGCTTTCGCATAAGCTACAACATCTTCCAAAGACAATTTGCCTTCTTCGAATTCCTTACCCTTGCCACCGTCGAATGATGCGTAACGGTCAGCCAACATCTTCTTGTAAGGAGATTCTTCCAGTAATTTAGCTGCACTTTCCAGAGCACGTGCCATAGCATCCATACCTGCAATGTGAGCGATGAAGATATCTTCCAGGTCGGTAGAGTTACGACGGGTCTTAGCGTCGAAGTTAGTACCGCCATTGCCCAAACCACCGTTGCGGATGATCTGCATCATAGCCTGAGTCAGTTCGTAGTTATCGATAGGGAATTGGTCAGTATCCCAACCGTTCTGGTAGTCACCACGGTTAGCATCGATAGAACCCAACATGCCGTTGTCAACAGCTACAGCCAATTCGTGTTCGAAAGTATGGCCAGCCAGAGTTGCGTGGTTAACCTCGATATTTACTTTGAAATCCTTATCCAAACCGTGAGCTTTCAGGAAGCCGATAACTGTCTCAGTATCTACGTCATACTGATGTTTTGTCGGTTCCATCGGTTTCGGTTCAATCAGGAAAGTACCTTTGAA